>Ga0325414_1000815_pt1 | contig 27712 bp, 18 predicted proteins | sample PopdelMetagenome_8_FD_206183 | JGI IMG/M metagenome (GOLD analysis project Ga0325414, IMG submission 206183) | Populus deltoides microbial communities from Bellville, Georgia, United States - Leaf-PdKOR-R3 | ecosystem: Host-associated > Plants > Phyllosphere > Phylloplane/Leaf | place: USA... | reverse complement strand
ATTGCCAAAGCTACCTTCTCTCCTTCTCTGTTTTTATTCTTCGTGCGCTTCTCCTCTGGTTTTGCTTTTCTTTGCTTTGATTGCTTCTCTTATTCTTCCTGTCTCCCCCCCTGTGTTTGTTTGTTCTTAGTTCGCTTGTGTATTCTTTTTTTATCTGTTTTTGGTAATGGTCTTCTCCTGGGGTTTTTTTTTTGTGTCGTTTAGGGTTCCTCTCTAATCATCCTCCTTTTTTTCTCCCCCCTGAGATCTGTATTTATAGTGCCAGAGTCCCTTCGCTTGTGAGAAACCAAGTTTCAATCAAACTCATTCTCTTTTTTGAAGTTTGAATTTTATTAAGAATCAAATTTGAAAGCGGATAACTATCATTATCTTAAAGACAAGGATTATCTCGAAGATAAAGATTATCTTGAAGATAGGGATTATCTTGAAGATAAAGATAGAATGATAAAAGCACATTGTAGTCCTTAATTTTCACGGAAGTTGACAAATCACACTTTTCATCGAAATAATTCTCTGATCTTTTAATTTTTCATTTTAAACCCTGTAAAAATTAAATTAAAAGTCAAAGGGCCAAAATTGGGTTATGACACATATAAATTACAAGGTTGATCCCTTTTATGTCCACCAGTTTTCACCCAATCGTTGTTTTATGTTCCTTCAAAACCCTCAATAACTTTTCCTCTCTAACTTTGGTTAGATTATTTGCAATAATCACTGGCAGGGTTTCATCCTCTTCCAAGTACAAATACTTCAAATGTATGAGCAAAGACTTCAATTCCAATTTTGAGGCCTGTTCAACAGAAGGTAAAACCCTTTCATAAGAAACTATTAGTTGTAAAGGTGAGTTAACCGACCTATGTGGCATTGCAGGTAGTTAATGCAAAGAAATAATTGTTTTTTTTTATGTCTTCATTACTCTCCAACCTAGCATCCTTATCTATCTTGTTATGTTGTAACATGAAGTTCAACTTATCTTCCATGAAATTCTGCTCAAAATTATCTTGCATAATAAGGTCAATAACATTAATATGAAAAACAAATTCAAAATCTTCTGGATATTTCATAGCATAAAAAATGTTAAAAGTTATTATTTCTCCATCAAATTCAAAAGAGAAAGTTCATTTATGCACATGAATCTTAGTTCTTGTTGTTTTCATAAATAATCTGTCTAACAATATATGAGTTGAAGTTGAAGCAAATTCATCATCCATGTCAATGATGTAAAAATCCACAGGAAAAATCAGTTCATTAACTCTAACAAGAACATCTTCAACAATATTGTTAGGGTATGCATGATCTCGTAATTGAATTATTACCCTTGTTTCCTTTGGAGGACTTAGATTCAAAACATTATAAATTGAAAGTGGCATAACATTAATCGATGCTCTTAAATAAATCATAGCCCTTTCCAACTTATGATTTTCAATCACACCGAGTATAGTCAACATACCTGGATCATTGCATTTCTAAGGCAATTTTCTTTGTGTGATTGCAGATACATTCTCTCCCACTCTAATTTTCTCTTCATTTTTCTGCTTCTTTTTGTTGGTGCACAACTCCTTAAGAAATTTGACATATCATGGAATTTGCTTAATTGCATCCAGCAATGGAATATTGACTTTCACCTTTCAAAAGGTCTCTAAATCTTCCTTTTTTATTATAGCCAACCTACCAAGATATGGAGGAACCAAAATTTTTTAAATAGTAAAAACAAGTGTTTTACTTACCTCCTCAGTTGCTGCCACTAATGTTGTTGGTTCTGTTTCCATTTTTTTTTCTTAGATATTGTCAAATCTGGTAGGGTAGTCTGCACCACTTCCTTTCCACTTCAAAGAGTTATGGCACTAGCATTCTCTCTTCGGTTAATCTCTGCTTGAGATGGTAGCTTCCCTTTACTAGTCTGAAGTTTATTCAATGATGATGTAATCTGTGAAACTTGGGTTTCCAAATTTTGGATGCTCGCTTCTTTTTTCCTGTTGGAACATTTGTGTGATAGAGGCTAAAGATTTCACAATTTCTTTTAAAGACATACCTGAACTTGATGCCTTGTTAAGTGGAGGGGCTAGTCTATTATGACCAAAAGACTAATACTGTTGTTGGTTACTTGGCTATCCATATCTCAAGTTCCAGTGGTCTCTCCAACTAGGGTTATATTGGTTTCAATATGGGTCGTACTTTCTCGTTTGGTTTCCAAACCCATTTATCACATTCACTTGAGGAACTGCCTTCTTTTGAAGCTATGGCATATATCAGTGGAGTGTTCTGAAAATGTACAAATGCCACAAACTCTGGACTATTTAACCTTTCCCAAAGCTACTTGTTTAACCAAAGAAGTTAGTTATGAAAGTTGTGTTTTAATGTTGGAATGCATTGCCTCATTTACCTTTCTGAGCATGTGGTCTACCCTGACTCCAAATTGTTGAGTTTGCTACCATCTTAGAAATTAAATCTCTTGCTTCTTCATGAGACTTTTCTATAAGTGTTCCACCACTCACAGCGTTTATCATGCTTCGCTTCATTGGTAACAACCCTTCATAAAAATATTGCTGCAATAATTGATCAGAAATTTGGTGTTGTGGGCAACTAGCGCACAATTCACTAAAAGGAACCCGATACTCATATAAACTTTCTTCGTTGTTTTGGTGAATCCCACTAATTTCCTTTTGAATTGTTCCAGCCCTGAAAGCTGGAAAGAAGTTTTTCAAAAACTTTCTCTTCAAGTCAATCCAGGTTCTTATTGATCCTGAAGGAAGGTAGTAAAGCCAATCCTTTGCTTTGTTAGCCAATAAGAACGTGAAAGCTCTTAATTTAATATTTTCCTCTATCACTCCCTGTGGCTTCATGGTTGAGCAAACAACATGAAATTCTTTCAAGTGTTTATAGGGGTCCTTAACTGTAAGACCTCGAACAGTTGGTAGTAAATGAATCAAACCAGATTTTAACTTAAAATGCTACATCAATTTTTGAAAATTCAGTACACAAAGGTTATTGGTTCACATTGGGAGTTGCTAACTCCCTTAATATTCTATGTTCTGCCATGCTTTTAGAGAATCCTGCTTCTCTTTTATTTTTAAAATATCTAATTGAAAGCGTTAAGGTTGGCAAGTTCCCCTCTTGTCTATTTTCCTTCCTATTTGCTCATGTGGTTCTCTCAACTTCTGGATCAAAAACTAGTTCACTTGTACGAGAAGATCTTAGCATAAATCAATTCATTATTTAAAGAAAAATTAAATGAAAACTTCCCAGGCAACGACGCCAAAATTTGGTTGGTCATCAGAACCACTAAAATATAATTTTGACATAACTATCACAAATAAAATAAATTTGTAGTATGATCGTGAAAATCAATTCAAACCCAAGGAAACTTTTGTTTAATCTTCCTACAATATATTGAAATAAAAAAAAAGGATTTAAATAAAAAATTAAAAAAAATTCTAAAAATAATAAATAAATAAATTGATATGTTGTTAACTCAGTTCAAGGGTCCACACAACAATTCCTATAAATTTATTGATCATCGAAGTAAAATAAATATTATTTCACATCAAACAAATAAATTCGATATCTTTTAAAGTTGGGGGAAATCGTTGAATTACGAATAAATTAATTAGGCAAAGCTCTCTAATCAATTTATTACCATCAAGTGAATTTAATATTGAAAGCAATTCTCATTCACTCGGTAGTAGCCCTAGAAGTAAAGTCTATGAAATTATTCTAAACAAATATTCAAAAGCTTAGCAATTTAACTTAGTTTATTCTTTCCTAATAAATCAAGATGAGAGTTGTAACAATCAATTTAATTATTTTGCTTCTTACTCTAATCATTAAAAAAATTATGGATTGAAAGAAACTAGAAAGCATACATGCCATCTCACAACAATGCAATAAGATTGAGTAACAATCAATAACATAATTGAAACAAGGAAAAATAAATACTTGAATTTGAAAGAATTACAATGATAACATTACTTCTCACAACTTGCTAATGGAGATGGTGTGAATTACTCTTGAACTGAAATTAGAAAATAGTTCATAGTTGTTGGAAAATTGACAAAAATAGAGAAGAAAATAATGTTGCAGAGCTCCTCTTTCAGTCGTGTTCTACTCTATTTATTCTCTCCCTTGGCTACCGAATTTTTTCAGAATTCTTAGGGTAATTAGAAGTCATTTTCCTCCTTTATCTTGTCCTTAAGGTTGGTTAAATCCCTCAAAATTTGTGTTGAAAATGGACTCTGTTGATGTCACAACTCTACTATAATTCCAACTCCGCTCCAACTTAGACTTGTTTCTGACTTAGTTTCTTGCAATATCCGACCATCCCAACTAAATTCTTTCATTCATGGCATGTTAGAGGCTTGATTTGCACCTTTCTTGGGTCCTAAAGCCCACTGTTTCTATATCATACACTCAACTGTAGTGGGATGCTTAATACCGTTAGTTTTTTTATTCTTCAGATTGCATCTGGATTTTTGCCTTCAAAATGATTTTATCTGACCTAAAATCCTTCATAAACATTATAGTATTATCTTGTTTTGGGCTATTGAATCGCATGATTTCAATGTCTGAGGCTCAAGATATGCTCATTTGAATCTATAGTTTGAAAGTAGAGAATGCTACTGCAAGTAGGATTTCAGCCTAATTTTACAAGTCTAATTAGAGGTCCAAACAAACTCAGATTTCTGCCTATAATACCTTTCTAGAAAGCTTCATATGTGTACTTTAACTTTGATATAGCCAATGTCCACATTCTGAAATTATAACTCGGTGAAAAAATTGTCACAAGAAGCAAGGTCTAAAACATCAAATGCAGAAATTCTTATCTTTTAGCAATTAATTCATAGAGTCTCCTAGGCATTCCAAACTTATAAAAATAACTTTCAATAAGATCATATAAGATCAAAATATAGTAAAAAGCATAGTATAAAAGGAATAAAAACATGTATATTTTACACTTATTAGTTACATAGTTAGCTTTTATAATGGGGGACTATGGACTTAATTAGCTAGGCATGACAACTAAGGGATTGTGATACTTAATCTACTATTTGGACAAATACTAATGTGATTGTTTTGGTATCATATTTGGACTTTTGGATATAAGCTATGGATACAAATATGTTGATTAGTTTGTTGTTTAGATGAAGACTAATGTGATTGATTTGGTATCATAGTTAGATGTTTAGACATAGTTTATAGATACAAATTTATGGATTGATTAGTTGTTTGGATGAAGACCAATGTGATTGATTTGGTATCATAGTAAGATGTTTAGACGTAGGTCATTTGGATGTTGACTATAAATGGACATAACAGATAGATACAGGCGAGAAATATATGTTCATTAGCTAGAAATAGACCGTGAGCATACTGAACTTGAAAATTAATGTGGGTGAGCTATAATACATATAATAGACATCAAAATCAAAATTGATATCAATGAATCAATAATTAGAAAATAGATGTTACGATGAATTAATAAGTTGGGAAGTCAAGTTGAGATATAATGTATTAAAGAAATATGTGTTTTGTCAGGATGAGATAAATGATTAAAAAGCAAAGAAAGGCATATAATGTAATTGTGAAACGAAGAAAGACAAGAATTAAATACGTGGGCAAATCGAATAAAGGAATAAATTGAATGTGTTTGTGAGACGATATATGATTATTCAATAATTGATTAAGTAACTTGAAACTGAATACGACCATATTTGTTGACACAATCAAAGATTTTGATGTCTTCTCCCAAGTGTAGGAGTGTCGAAGTAATAAATAACCCGACAAGATCGAAGTCGAACCACAGGGAAGTTAACTGTATAAACTACAAATAGATAATAATAGAAAAGGAGTTGAAGAGAGCTTTGAGATGTGATATTGATGTAAGGATTTAAACAAATATAAAACAATTATCAAGGTTAGAGCATCCACTAATGGTATTTCAAACAAGTATAATATAAACTCTTTTTATTACTCAACTGGAAACCACACACAAAAGAGGTTCCAATTGGATTATAAGTTGTTAACATGATTACATTAGTTATCTTATTTGAATAATGCTAATACTTGTAAATGTTGTCAGGTATTTAAGATTATAACTTATGTTAACAACAAATCAAGTTCCTTTCATAGCACAGGTGTCGGTTATACCATACGGTTAGGCTATGAAAGTGCCAAGTATTTGTTGTACCAAGGATTATACAACATAAATCTAGATTAACCATTTAACAAGCAAAGTATTAAAAATGAACAAGATAACAAATACAAAACATGTTAGTATCAAACATTAAAGTCCATGTTGAGTTTATACTATACTTATTCTTACACCATTAGTGTAATCTTTTCACCTTGATATAATAAACTTAGCTAAACATAATGAAAGAGAGAAACATAAATAAATAAGGTAAGAACATAAATAAGATATAAGTTAACTAAGTAAAGGAAAGGAAATGAAAAGCATAAACAAGAGATTAATATAAACAAAACTTAAGCATTACAAAAATATAAAGAGAGAGAGCAAGAACATGATCTTGATCTGAAAACCAAGAATCGGTGTATTTGGACTTCTACAACTCGAGATATGGGTTGAACACTGAATAGTGTCTAGGCTACAAGACAGATTCTGACTTCTCCATTGTTGCTACAATTTGAACTTGAAAATGGCATTTTTAAATCTTGGACTCCCGTGAAAGTTTCAGGCCTCTGTCTTAGCTTTCCATCCATATAGACCAGACCTAAATCCAAGTTCTATAACTCCAGTTATGATCCAATAACCGAATGTTGTTCTAGTTTGGACTAAACCAACATCTCTTTTCTAAGCTTAGCCATCTCTTTGTCTTCTCAATTTTAGTAGTTAAACTCATCAATCAATCCTCTCATTTATGTGATAGACCTACATTTAAGATGAACATTTACCATAAATTAAAGGTATCATATTATTAGACTTGTTATTATAAAACATGCTTTAGTTAAGGAGTTATTGATACTTCAAGTGTAAAATGATGATATAAAACTTTGATAAAAATGCACTTTTAAGTACTAATCATTTGTATAGTTATATTGTATTAAATACTTGAAAGTTAGTATAGATTCAAATAGTGGTACATATGGATTTTGGATACGATGATTGACATTTTATATTATTGTGTTACAGGAAGACCTAGCAAATGGATTCAACTTTAGTATCATTTTGCAGATTGCTCCATGAAATTACCACAAAGATAGGAATTGGTGTAATAAATAATGTAATCATTTGGGCACTTAAGTACTGTATGTAAACGAAATAGAACATTATGAGTTATTGTGTAATTATTCTAAGACTACTTAATATGGAATTGTTGTGGAAATATTGAAATGATTCTTAGAAAAAATAGAATGTTAATGACTAAGGGTTTACCTAAGGCTACTTATGTGACAATGATGTGGTGTTGAGCCTTGGTTTTTTTATGCAAGAACTTTCAAGACCAGATTTTGAGTAGAGTTTTAGTATAAGAAAAACTTTGCTGAAATTTTATTAAATTGGGAGGGTTGCCCATTTAAAAAACATTAATGTGAAGTATAGGCTAAGACTTTTGAAAAGAACCAATAATGGTAGAAGTAGGATAAGCATGGATTATATGAAAAGGAAAAGGGAAAATTGTATGGAAATGTTATAATGAGTTCGATGAATATAAAGGATGTAAGTGAAAAGGTATATTGAGATGAGCTAAGAAATAGATTGTAAAACAATGAGTTATTATGAGAATGTCGATGATAGCTAAAAACAAATAATGATAAAAGGAAAGGATTTGTTATTAGTTAGTGAAAATGTATTAAGTTGGAAACCGATATAGAGTTGATTTATATGCTGAAAGTTAATGATGTTGGTTTTCTTCATATAGTTTGATAAACGTTAGAAATTATGAAGATGCAAAAGTTTATTATGATTTCTATGATCCCATGTGTAACATCCCTAATATTTAGGTACAAATTCCTTATGAATAAATCCAAGAATAGTGTAATGATTTTTTTATTAGATAGTTTAATCGATCAATTAAATTAATTGAAAGATATCTATATTTCTAACTTATTTAGATTTTGATGAAATTTAGGTAAAGTCTCATTTGTATTTAGAGCATCCCAAGTGTTGACATTAACAATCATGTCACAGATAACAACACTTTATAATCACAAACATCATAAAATTTGCATCCCAACTTCTAATCCAATCATCCTGGATACACAACCAAATGATTGACACCAACAATAATTAATTGAATAGGAATAACATGTTATTCTTGGAGAAGATAAGAAACATGGATGAGCAGATTAACCGAGCCTCTATTTATGCTTGAAGAATCTGTAACAATGCCCAGCAGGTTAGAAGGGATGTCCATCAATATCAATAAAGCATGGTTAAGACTGATGTTTTTCTTAGGGACATAGAAAATAAAGGTTTTACCTTTGACCCTGTAAACAATAATGATGAATAAATTAGTTTTCAAATGTAAATGTTTTCATCAAGTATTAATGAAAAGAGCTTAGACCCAATCTTTTAAGCAATATCTCTTTATGATGAGTTTACATTTATTAAGCATTAGCTCAGATTAAATTATCTCGATAGTTATAAAAGGATTTAAATCATACCTGTTTATGCAGGAATGGTCATATATTAGCCTAGGGTATAACTAATCCATTCCAACATACATCATAATTCATAATCGTATATCCATATGCATTTATGAATTATGGAACATGCATTGGAGGTATTCGAATATAGGGCCCCCTATCAGAGTCTACAATACTAGGTTTTGCAAAAGGATGGAAAATAAAAAAAAAAAAAGGGCTCACCTTAAGACCCACTACCAAAAGAGTTGGAAGATGTTAAGAATAATATGGCTTAGATGGCTAACTTAGTCGAGCAACTCTTATAAGCGCAGTTTGGGGGAGGGACATCCAGTCAGCAGCCAACTCATGTTACCACCGCCAATAGCTCTAGTTATCCTCGATTCACAAAACTTAGGGGCAAATCCTACTACTAGACAACAAGGAACAACGAGCATTCTGATGGCTTGCCTGATTACACATGCTCAAGTATCGATCATAATAGATCTAACAATGGAGCGACCCCACAGGGTTGAATCCTTCAATCATCCTGAACAAGATAAATGGGCTTCCTGGGAGGAAAGATTGAGGATTGTTAAGGGATTTGATGTTTATGACCTGATTAGAGTAAATGAAATATGTTTGGTGCCAAATGTAGTGGTGTCCAAGAAGTTAGGGTACTAGAATTTTTCAAGCATACAAGAATGGAAGCCTTAATACACAGTTAAGGTCATATTGCAATAAAATAGCAGAAGTCATGCATAATGAGAAGTTGCTCGTCTATTTCTTCCAAGATAGTTTGATCGGTTCTATGTTAAACTGGTACATGACCTTGGATAACACAAGGATCAAGAAATGAAGTGATCTTGTTAATTCTTTCTTGAAATAATATAAGTTCAATATTGGCATCGCTCTAGACCAAATGAGCTTAATAGTGATGGAAAATAGCAACAAAGAAATCATAAGGGATTATGCTCATAGGTGGAAAAACAAGGCAATGCATGTATAACCACCTTTGTTGAAGAAGGAGATGTGACTCTTCTCCGCCTAACATTTTATAATGTTGTTATTATTGTTGAGAGAATAGAACAAGGGATAGGATCTAGTAGAATATCAGAACCTACCGAGAAGAAGGGGTTTACTTGAAGGAAAAATGATGTTGAAGTGAGCAATGTGGAATGAGAGTATAAAGTTAAAAGGAATTACCAAAGCTAAAGCTACCAGACCCCGTCTTCCTAAGTATCTAGTATTAACTTTGCTAAGCCTTTTCTAGTAAACAACCCACTAACCCACCAGAAAACCAAGCTGAAAACAATCTAAAAAGAGCCTACCAAAGAAATCATGAACAACTTCCACCTCTACCTATGCCTTTAGTAGAAATGTATGCAAAACTGCTAAGCCACAATATTGATACTTGATAAGCATTCAAGAGGAAACTCTTGTAGTTATTCAAAGTAGAATGGATAGCCTTTGAAGATACCCCCAACATTAATTCCAACCCTTTGCCTAATCATGCTTCTAGTTGAGGGGGTAAATGTTGTGAAGTTTGGAATAAAAATAAAGGTTTTAAAGGTAACCATGGATTATGAAATGTTAGTGCAAGCTAGGTATTTGCCAACAAAAAATGAATCATGTTTAAGAAAAAGCAATAGTTTTTATAAGTTCTATAAAGAAATGAAACATAACATCGATGAATGTGAAGAGTTTTACTAGAAGGTGATATAAATGATGACTTGTGTTCCGTTACAAATAGAGGAGGAAAAGGATGATGTTATAGGCATGATAAGTTTCCAAGGGAAGAAAATAGAGATGTGTAAGCTTTAACATACCAAGAGCGGTCTACTGAAGCTCGTCTTGACAAGGTCTACCATTACCTATAATAGAATATATGATGCATTGCCTTATAATTACAAAAATTTTCCTAATGTTGAGGGTCTTGCTCCTGTGTTTCAGACTGAGATTGATGGATTAACTCGAAGTAACAGATATTTTACACTTGAAAAACTAGAAATACAGTGAAAAGCCAAACCAAAAGAGGTTGTACATGCCATCAAAGATATGGAAATAAACGAACCCATGAGTGAGGAAGAAGTTGGTGAATTCCTAAAGCTGATGAATTCCTAAAACTGATGAAGCACAATTAGTATAGTGTGGTAGAGTAGCTGAAGAAAACCTCTATCAGGATATCCTTGATGTTTCTTATCCTAAGTTTCAAGCCACACCGCAATGCGCTGTAAAAAGTGTTAAATAAGGTATATGTGCCCCAAGACATGGCCCAAAAGACTATGGACCATCTAATAGGAAAAATCTATATGATAAATTACCTATACTTCATTGAAGACGAGCTCGATACTGGAGGAACATGTCATATTAAACCTCTATACATCACTATAAGGTGTAAGGATTGCATCATTGGCAAAGTGTTGGTGGACAATAGTTCTACTTTAAACATATTTCAAAAGCATGAGCTAGATGAAAGGCTAGTTGATTCAACATATATGCTGTCAAGCACCATGATAGCTAGGATTTATGATGGTTCCCCAAGGTAAGTGGTAAGGACCATTAAAAAGAGTTGTTCATTGGCCCACAATAGTTTTTAGTAACCTTACAAGTGATAAACATCCACCCTTTATACAACATGTTATTAGGAAGGCTCTGGATACACACCACTAAAGACATGGCATCATCCTTACATTAGTGTTTAAAGTATATTATGAATGGAACATTGGTGATAGCTAAGGCCAAAGAGACCTTGGCAATGGGGTAGAATGTAGTAGTTCCCTATATATAAGCCAAAGGAAGCAAAGAGGAAATTTTCATGCTTTTGAAATTGTTAATACAAAATGGGTGCTAGAAAACACAGTATTGATAAAATCGGTAATCGAAGCTGTAAGAATGGCGGACAAATATTTCTTAAAGCATGGAATTCCTTTCCAGTATGATCCTATCTCTAGGAAATCTGAGAGGATAAGTCTGATAAGGTTAAAGACTGCAAATTAGAGATTTGGGCTCGGCTTTAAGCTTAGAAAAAGAGACTATAAAAGAGCTACTGGTATCAAACAAGAAAAAAGGTTGGCCAAACTAAAAGGAAGGGAACCAGAAGAAGAAGAAAAATAGACTATCATCCCTCAAGGTTGCTTATATAATGCACTCTGAAGATATAACAAATATCCCTACCCAAAGGCTGGCAACTATGGGCATCAACATATTGGAACAAGATGACAATAAGGTCAAAAGTTGCAGTGAGAAAGGAAAAGTTATGGAAGGAGAAGAGTTGTTATCACAACTAACTATTCACACCGTGGAAGAAACATCTGCAAAGACCTTTATGCAAAAGCTGGCAAGTGGCGAAATGATTAATACTTACAAGTGCATTTTTATCAAGGTTTTATATCATCATTGTGCACTTGAAGTATCAATAACTCTTTAACTAGAGCATGTTTTATAATATCATGTCTAATACTATAAGATACCTTTAATGTATGGTAAATATTCATCTTAAATGCAAGCCTATCACATAAATGAAAGGATTGATTGATGAGTTTAACTACTAAAATTGAGAAGACAAAGAGAGGGCTAAGCTTAGAAAAGAGATGTTGGTTCAGTCCAAACTGGAACACTGTTCAGCCATTGGGTCATATCTGGAGTTGTAGATCTTGGATTTCAGTTTGGTTTATATAGCTAGAAAGCTAAAACATAGGCCTAAAATATTCAGGAGAGTCCAAGATTCAATTCTGCTATTTGGAAGTCCAACTCTTAGCATCAAAAGAGAAGTCAGAATCTGTCCTGCAGCCCAGACATTGTTCAGTGTTTAGCCCATATCTCGAGTTCTAGAAGTCCAAATGCACCAATTCTTTTTTTGTTGGAAATCTGAGACACTTTCGTAAAACTTTCATGAAGACAGTCTATTCAAATTCTGACATTAGCAATGACATTTTGTTCAGAAAAGAAGATAAGGATTGTCACCAAGTCAAGATGTGGCCACCCACTCAATAATTAGTCATCAAATCAATAGTTCTAAATTTTGGCCTATAAAAGAAGGTATTTGCCATGCATTTAGGCATCTTGGTTTTCAGATCAAGATCATGTTCTTGCTCTCTCTCCTTATATTTTTGTAATGCTTAAGTTTTGTTTATATTAATCTCTTGTTTATACTTTTCATTTCATTTCCTTTACTTAGTTAACTTATATCTTATTTATGTTCTTATCTTGTTTATTTATGTTTCTCTTTTTCATTATGTTTAGCTAAGTTTATTATGTCAAGGTGAAAAGATTACACTAATGGTGTATGAATAAGTATAGTATAAACTCAACATAGACTTTAATGTTTGATACTAACATGTTTTGTATTTGTTATCTTGTTCACTTTTAATATTTTGCTTGTTACATGGTTAATCTAGATTTATGTTGTATAACCATTGGTACAACAAATACTTGGCACTTTCATAGCCTAACCGTATGGTATAACCGACACCTGTGCTATGAAAGGAACTTGATTTGTTGTTAACATAAGTTATAATCTTGAATACCTGACAACATTTACAAGTATTAGCATTATTCGAATAAGATAACTAATGTAATCATGTTAACAATTTATAATCCGATTGGAACCTTCTTTGTGTGTGGTTTCTAGTTGAGTAATAGAAAGAGTTTATATTATACTTGTTTGAAATATCATTAGTGGATACTCTAACCTTGACAATTGTTTTATATTTGTTTAAATCCTTACATCAATATCACATCTCAAAGCTCTCTTCAACTCCTTTTCAGTTATTATCTATTTGTAGTTTATACAATTAACCTCGTTGTGGTTCAACTCTGGTCTTGCCGGGTTATTTATTACTTCAACACTCCTACACTTGGGAGAAGACATCAACTCTTTGGTCGTGTTACGAAAGGTTCTGAAATTGGGTGACTCAAGAGGCTCCTATAGTCTTTAAAAAGTAATGACAATGTTGTTCTAATGTGTTTTTTGTGCTCTCCATGTTTGTTTATGTGTTTGTCTTTGCTTTCATACCAAGTTGGCAATTTTAGCTCAAGATGTCAACATATGGTTTTTGTTGTAGTTGAACCTTTCTTTTTTATCAATAATATCATCAATTTTCATGTATTTTTTTTATCTCTTTATCTTTTCTAAATACACACTTACACTAAAACACCTTCTGCTTTTAGAAAATCTAAAAGCAGATTATCCATAAAATCACGAGCACATTACACTAAGAATGATTGGTCAAATTTTAATAAGTACATGATTGCAATGGAAGAAAATGAATGGGAAGATGATGATGTAAAAGAATTTTCTAAGCTATTAGAACAATCAGAGCGAGCTTGGTAACCGGCAACAGAAGAATTAGATACAATTAATATTGGTATAGGGCAGGATGAAAGAGAATTGAAAATAAGGACTTTAATCACTACTAGTGAAAGGCAAAACTTGATCTCACTGCTATGCGAGTATGTCAATGTGTTTACTTGATCCTACACAGATATGCCTAGTTTAAATAGTAATATTGTAATGCATAAGGAGTCATTAAATGAAGGAAGTATACCTATGAAACAAAAACTACAAAGAACACATTCATATATGGTGCTCAAGGTGAAAGCCAAGATAAAAAGACAATGGGATGCTGGTTTTCTAGATGTGGTTAGGTACCTACAATGGGTATTAAACATAATAGTAGTTACCAAGAAAGGCAAAAAAATCAGAGTATGTGTAGACTACAGGGGTTTAAATAAAGCAAGCCCGAAAGATGATTTCTCTTTACCACGCATCGATGTTCTGATTGATAAAACGATATAAAGCTCAACATACTCCTTCATGGATGGTTTCTCTGGGTATAAACAGATCAAAATGGCCAACAAATATAAAGAGAAGACAACCTTCGATACTCCGTGGGGAACCTTTTACTACAAAGTAATTCCATTTGGACTAAAAAACACTAGGGTCATTTATCAAAGGGCAATGGTAATTTTGTTTAATGACATGATGTATAAATAAATTGAAGTGTATGTGGACAACATGATTACTAAATCTAAAAAATAAGAATATCATTGTTAGAATCTAAGAAAGCTATTTGAAAGGTTAAGAAAGTATTAGATGAAACTAAACCCTGCAATATGCTAATTCAGGGTAAAATCTGGAAAGCTACTAGGATTTGTGGTGAGTAGCCAAGGTATTGAAATCGATCATGAGAAAATAAAAGCAATTCAGACCAAGGTTGTCAAAAATGCATTTTTAACACGGCAAGGAAAATACAAAATAAACTCGGATCGTTAAAACGAATCGTAAAATCATAAGGAAAATCATTCAAGAATACTAAGCAACAAGCAGCCCGTATCCCAAACACTTAGTTGTTTAGAGCATGAGCTATTACATATTGTAACAGGATATGTTACAGAATGCAAAATGCTCTATTATGTCAGCTGCTTTTGAAAAGGCCATTCAAGGCTATATTCTTCTTTGAGAAGAATATAAATAAATAAGCAAAAGTTGTAGAGTTGAATAAAGGTCTATGACAAGGAGGGAATAAGGTTTCAGAATCAGAATCCTAAATGAAACATTGGCAAAATAACAACACATAATTGGCATACAACATACAAGGGACGAAATATAGGGATTAAATAATGAATGATTAAGAAATGGAAACAAAAGTGACTAAGCTTGAATACGTAGCATACCCGTTTGGCCACCATAAAATCCTTGAGAACAAGATTAGGAAGAGTTCCTCTGTGCTGGTATGCGCTAATTGGAAAATCCTAATAATAGCTAGCAATACAAACTCTATACTCCCTCTTTTCCAGAATAAAAAGCTTAATCGATTTCAGTTAAATGAATGAACTAAACCCCACCAAAACCCTGTGATAGTCGAAGCTTCAATATCTCCATCATGTTGTACAATCACTAAAATACAGGGGGGGAAGGCTAACAAAGCGTTGATGATCAAGACAAGTTACAAAGAAAAGAAAAAAGACATTTAGGTAGAAAGAGAAGGAAAATTACACTACTACTTACCTGCATATTGACTTTCAAAACATCAAGAGGAGTGATAGTAAGGTGAGTAGTACCAGCACTGAGGATTCCTCCAACAGTGCAGAATCCATAAAAGGCCAGTGAGAACTCCTCCACGAGACTACTCCACCCTTTCACTTCCTTCATTCCTCTCTTTGATCATATTATTCTTTAGTTCTCTTTACTTATTTATTGAAAAAGAAGAGAAGAGAATAAAAGAGAAGCCACATTTCTCTTCAAGTTCAAAACTTCAAACCAAAAAGCAAAGACCCTTTTTATAGGTTTCTTGGATTGGAACCAAATGTCCTGTGAACTGTAGAAAAGCATAAACAAGAGTGGTGGCTGATTGTTGGATGGCTGAGAGAAAGAGACTAAGGATTTAGAATTTTAGGGATTTGATTTTGTTCTCTATGTGTGTGAAAGTGAAAGAACGTGATTTTGCTTTTGTTCGGTAATAACCAATAGCCAATAGTCACTGGACACCTGATGCTGGAGGAAACAGTAATGACAATTTATCTTTATTTCATGAAATCGTTAAATCGGTCTTGAAATCGTGTTTTTACGCGATTTCACCCGATTTTAACAATTTCACCCGATTTCACCTATTTTCGAGTTTTTAGACCAATTTCACACATTCGTGATTTTAACAACCTTGATTCAGACCATGCCAGCTCCCAAAACAAACAAACAAAAAAGTAAAGGGGTTTTTGGGTCATTTGAATTACATTGCTCATTTTATATCTCAAATGACAACAACTTGTGAATCAATCTTCTGGCTCTTTTGAAAGAAAAATCTTGGAGTATGGAATGAGGAATGCCAAATAAAGATTTGCTAGTAGTAGAAAAAAAAAAGAACCAGACTGGTGGACAATGTATTTTGATGGAGCTATAAATGTATATGATAATAGGGCAGGAGTAGTGATAATTTTTCCTAACAGAAAGCAATATCCTATTTTGATCAAGCTATAATTTGAGTGCACCAATAATATGATTGGTATAAAGCTTACATGCTCGAATTAGAAGTTGCATTAGAATTGAAGATAAAGAAACTTGATGTCTATTAAGACTCAATGCTAATAATCTGCCAAGAGAAAGGAGAATAGCAAACGAAAGATGAGAAGTTGCAGCCATATCAAGAATATTTGTCCAAACTAGCAAAAGAATTTAACAAGATAAAATTCACTTATATAGGAAGAGACAAAAACCAATTTGTTGATGCTTTGGTCACTTTAGCTTCCATGGCTAAAATTAATTATGGGAATAGAGTGAAACATATAAGTATTGAAGTTAAAATTTTTAGGCTCACTATTGCTTAGTCAAAGGAGAAGTAGATGGGAATCAATGGTATGATGATATCAAATAGTTTATCCAACATCGAAAATATCCCTCAAAGGCATCCAATACAAATATGAATAGCCTACGAAGGTTAGCCATGGACTATTACCTCGATGCAGAAGTATTATACAAGAGATCGTCTGATGAAACATTGTTGAGATATTTGGATGGGATAGCAGCAAAAAAAAAACACTGCAGGAAGTTCACGAAGGGATTTGTGCAATTCATGCTAGTGGACATATGACAGCTAGGTAAATACAGAGCTCGGGATATTTCTGGATGACCATGTAAATGTTTGCATAGAATATGTTAGGAAATGCCACAAATATCAAGTGTACAGTGATAAGATAAATATGCCTCCAGATCCTCTATTCAATTTGACATCTTTATGACAATTTACAATGTGGGGAATCAATGTAATTAGGTCTGTCAATCCAAAAGCCAGTAACAAACATTTGTTTATCATAGTGGCTATTGACTACTTCACAAAATAGGTAGAAGTCGGTTCATATGTTCATGTAACCTAGAAAGTAGTGAAATGATTCAATGAACGAGATTTTATTTTTCGATATGGAGTGCTTGAAAAGATAGTGATTGATAATGCTCAAAACTTCAATGGAAGAATGATAGTAGAGCTTTACACAAAATGAAAAATCAAGCACTCAAATTCATCTCCATGCATGCTAAAGATGAATGGTGTTGTAGAAGCTGCCGACAAGAATATCAAGAAGATTAAGCAGAAGATGGTAGTCATGTATAAGGACTGGCATGAAATGTTTCCTTTTGTTATATATACATATCGCACTGCATTAAGGACATCTACTAGAGTTGCACCTTGTTGTTTGATTTACATGATAGAAGCAATAATGTCGTTAGAAGTAGAAATCTCATCTCTAAAGATACTGATGAAATCAGAACTTAAGGAAGCTAATTAGGTTAAGATGAGATACGAGCAGTTAAATCTAATTAGTGAAAAGAGGTTAGTTGCAATCTGTTATCATCAGTTGTATCAACAAAGAATGGCTAAAGCATATGACAAGAAAGTCAGACCTAGGGTATTTCAGGAAAGAGATCTAGTGTTAAGAAAGATCTTACCTCTACCCAATAAAGATCAGAGTAAGTAGACACCTAACTATAAAGGCCTATATGTATTGAAGAAATCCTTCTTTAGAGGAGTTTTGTTGTTGACAAGAATGGATAGAGGTGACTTACCTAGGTTTGTGAACTTTAACTATGTAAAGAAATATTATGCATAGTATACTCATCTTCTTTAAATCAATAAAGTTTGGTTATTCATTCTCATTACATCTTGTGCATTTTGCAAATGATCTCAAAAGGCTCAAGAAATAAACCTTTTTCAAAAATAACTTTTTCTTAAACAAAGGTTTTCAAATTTTGACTTTGACTAAAGATTTTAAGAAAAATCAATGATTTGTCAAGTGCAATGATTCACCTAGCAACTCCCTAAGATATGGCTAAATACCCAAGTGAACGATCTAACCATTAAAGTTTATTATGCAAAAGCTATATAAAACAAAGACGATAAAGTTTTCATGAGTCATAACTTCCAAAATAATTTTGTTCAAACCGTTATGGTAATGAGGTTAAAATTTATAAATCCTGACCAATCTTGCTTGAAATGAGGAAATGCCATTTTTTATATCCCCTGGAGATAAATATGTCCCTTGCAGTCCCAATCTGAGTTGAAGTGAAGTTTTGTTTCTTTGTAAGATAACCATGGCTAAGATCACACCCCCACACTATGGGCAAGTATTAGAAAATGATGAAAATGAAGATATTTGAGAATATCCATCAACGATGAGAAAGTGGTCAGAAAACCCAAAAAGGTAGAACACCTATAATGGAATCCATGAGATCTTGATTGAGGCCACAGAATAGGAAAGCCTAATAAGCTCAAAAAAAGAAAAAAGAAAAGAAAAAAACTTTGCTAAATGATAAATCTTGAAAAGACACACAAACAAAAGTTTCTCCTGCAGCTTCAACGAACAAAGAAAAGGAAAATCATTGAGGAACTTGCAAATGGAATAAGATAGGGCATTGGTATCTTAATAAGAGCAGATAAAGAGATTTTAGGAAAGAAAAGCCAATTAGGTGTTCGATCAAAGGTTTTGAGTGAAAAGGAAAACCTAGGAAGATCCCCTATCTCAACTTCTAAAAGCGAAAGACTTTAATAGCATAACATATGTTGGAAAAATAACAAAAGAGGATGAAAGGGCATAAAGGAGAGAAGTTGATCATAGACCCATAAAAACCCTTAAACACTATTTGAGCCTGTGAACTCCTTTTTTTTCTGTAGCCATGAAACTCAGCCTTCATTACATGCCTTGAAAAGTCCATTCTAATCAAGCAAACAAGAAAGAATAATAACTATCACTCTCAAAATATAAGGAACCATTTATGAGAATCATGATGAAGTGAAAAAGTATTTGTTTTTGTTCACATTGAGAAAATCGAAACACAAGACTTCAAACAAGTATTTGATCTTTCTTCTGAACCCAATGCAAAATAAGGCAACTCCTAAACCAATCACCATGATGAAATATCTTTCTTCAAAGACTAATACAAATTATAAGAGTTGCATGAACGTTGTTATTTGAGATGTCATTGAAAAATCTCAGGTTTCAAAAAGACAAAGTAAATCTTGCAAAATCTTTGTTAAGGAAAACACTCTAAAATAAAACCAAAATGTGTGTCACGAGTATTTGAAAAAAAAAAAAGCACATGAAAAGCAATGTTGTCATAAGACAAAGAGTTTCAATTCATTCCTAATTAGAAAAAATATGATAGCATTCAACACAACCTAAATACTCACAAAAAAAAAATGCTACAAAGGCAGCTCGACACTCAAGACTTGAAAGTAACTTGCATAGACTTGCTCGAGTAAACTAAGAGGGTGAGCTGGCAAAGGAGACCACTTCAAAAATTACAACCCTCAATAATAATTAAAAAAAAACAGAGAGATTATTAAGAAAAGGGGGGCTGTATTTTGAAAGGTATGCATTGCATATGATTTAACCTCAACTTTGAAATAGTGTTGGCGTAAGATTCGCCTAAGGTAGTAAAATCTACATGGGTGAGTAAAAGCTAAGAAATGGCAAAGCATCCCATCAATAGGGTGTGGATAACTAAGGTCATAAGACAAGGCTCTCGTTTTAAGAGTTTACCCTTGAAGGATATTTTGTTTTGAGTTTCGTTTTAGAAAAGTTTTGAAAGGATCCAGTGTAGATCCTAATATTTGGAATTTAAAAAGGGTAGGTTACCCGTGAAAATAGACTAATTTTAGGGAAGCATAGAGGTTTGCTAAAATTCTTTTTATGATTTAAAAAAAGATAGGTTGCTAATGAAAATTGATCAATTTTTGAATTTCAAAATGGATTGGTTACCAATGAAAATAGACTACTTTTAAGGAAACATGGAAGCTTGCTAAAATTCTTTTGGGAATTTAAAAAAAAACAGGTCGCCCGTGAAAATAAATAATTTTTTTAATTTCAAAATAGGCAGGTTTCCCATGAAAATAGCAAAACCTTTAGGAAAGCATAGAGACTTACTGAAATTCTTTTTTGGAATTTTAAAAATGGCGGTCACCGATGGAAATAGATCAAACTCAGGGAAATATGAAAACTTGCTGAAATTGTTTTTTGAAATTTGAAAAAGAACAGGTCACCCGTGAAAATAGATCAATTTTTAAATTCATAATAGCAGGTTGCTCATGAAAATAGATCAATTTCAGGGAAGTATGGAAGTTTGCTGAAATTCTTTTTGGAATTTGAAAAGGGATAGGTTGCCCGTAAACTATTTTTTAATTTCAAAAGGGATTGGTTGCCTGTAAAAATAGATCAATTTTTTAATTTAAAAAATAGACAAGTTATTCATGATAATGAGACTATTTTCTTTCAAAAAAATAAAATTCTTATAATTACAAGATGAGTGGATCACCCAACAAGTTCGACAGACACTTTTTTTTTTTTATAAGCTCATGCACTGTGCAAAATCTTGATGAGATTTTATCTTGTAAACATTGTAAAGAAATGGGGCATCTATTGTTACATATTTTTTACTCCATAAAAAATGAAGAATAGAAAAAGAGAAAAAAATCTAGAATATAAGAGGATATATTTGAAGGAAGCTTAGAAGATTGCTCAGATTGATGGTAAAAAATCAAAGTGACAAGTGAAAAATTAAAAGACGAGTATAATTAATGAATAATATTATACAAATAAACAAATCTTGCAAAATTTTCACATACAAATACATACGAGTATTTTTTCGTTTTCATTAAAAACCAATCATATATTGTTATGAGATCCACACTTTACTATCAATGAGTTAACACGTTATTTTGCATAGGATCTTTGTATAAAAAGTTTATTTGTAAATTATTTTTTATATAATTAATCGCCACCCCACACAAATTAGAAGCCTTCCTCCTCGAGAATTACTAACCATTCAAAAATAATAAATTGATTTATAATCAAAACTAAAATGAAAATGGAGAACCAAACGATCGGTATCAATTATCATTGCATAGATACATGACAAAAACACATGTATATATCATGAACCTTTGTTATTCATGTGGCTGTTATGTGAAAAAGTGCAAGTGGTATACCTCTCTTGGGAGTGAAGATAAAAAGGAAGAAAAAGAATTGAATGGCCACTAATATGATAAGCGTCCTTACCAAATGGATATTCCTTCAAATATCCATTGGCATGGGCGTTTCCTTTCCTGTCTCGAGCCCTAAATTATAATATTGCTTGGCTGCCCACTTGAAATCTTGGTTCTTCTCATGATGTAACCTTCACGACCTCCATGTCCATACACTTAAATCTCTTTCCATAACCTTGAATTGTTTTCTTTCGTTTTTTTTCCCCCACTTTTCATATCTAATTAACTCCCTTTCCTTTGATTCCTTGCTTTTTTGTATTGCAGTATTTTTCTTCTTTTTGTCAAGATATTCACATCTTCAGCCTCTGATAGTCACCCAAGTTGGGTGTTCGTTCCCGTGATATGCCGTTGCCTTTAAGGTATCTGATACCGCAAAAATATGCTGAGTTTATCCAGCAAGAACCAATGTATTAAAGGATCTCCTCTTAATTAGTAATGACTTCAAGAGTACGTTTTACTTGTTTCGCTAGGGCATCCAGGTTTATTTCACTTTTAAAGATTGCCAAATAATTTCTGGTTTATTTCACTTTTTAATCTTGTGGTTCCAAAAAAAAAACGGTAACAAAGTTGAGTCATTTATCTAATTCAACTTTCAATGGTCAAACTTCGCACCCACTTGATCATGCCTCTATATGGTTTTCGCAAGTTTGGATTTTTTTATTATTTTTTTTTTTTTAGGAAAGCTAACAAAATTAGAGGGGATGGTTATCTTTTTCCCGGATCCAAAATGTTATAGAGATAACTAGCTATTTAATCTATGTTTTGCCGTGAATTAAACAATTTACTTTTTAGAAAAAAAAATGCAGATTTTTCCAACATGTTTTTGGACATAAAAAGATTCTCAATTATAAATCAAAGAAATTATACATGAATGTAATTAAATAAATCAATAATTATTTGTGCCAATAAATTTTAAAAAAAAAACTATTAACGATAACTAAGAACTAAATTGAAATCAAGAAATAGATGTAAATCAAGATATTTAATCTCACAACACGGGTTATGTACCCTGTTGTGTTTAATAACTTTATTTTTTAAAATATTTTTTTAATTAATCAAACAATAATAGAAACAAACATACACATGAAACCGATTGAATAAAAAAACATTATGCAAAGTTGCACATATTCAGAAAAAAAAAATGTTATAATTTTATGTGAAAACCAAGTAAAAAATATATGTTATTTAACCAGAGACTAAATTGAAAAATTGAGAAATATATATGGTTGTATATCAAAAGAACCATCTCAACCCAAAAGCTTTAGCTGTTAGATGAAGTCTCAAGAATAGTTTTATATTATTCTCTAACACACTCTCTCAAGTAAAAGCCTTTTGGGCTTGAAACTTGTACAGACTTACACTATCTTGTGCTTGATTTTTATCAAATATATAGAATAAGGTGATGAGATTCGAACTCATAACCGTTTGGTCAACAAGGTTTTGATACCATATCAAAAGAACCATTTCAACTCAAAAGTTTAAGTTATTAGATGAGGTCTCAAAAATAGTTTTATATTATTCTCTAACATTGTAAATATCTAGTTTTGAAACATGATTTATAGACTCGATTGTATTTAATAATATTATTTCTTGGAACCAATGTTTTATTTAATAAAATGATAATAAAAAAAACACGCATAAAAAAAACGATTGTGTAGAATTAAAGGGAGGGAATTTAAGTAGGGCTACAAAGAAAGAATATCCCCTAACATAAAAAAAAAATGGTGAAATCTTATTTGTGAACTAAGTACAAATTAAATCATGTTTTATTAAAAAAAAAATCATAAAAAAATGTTAAAATTTTAATAAAATTAAAAAAGAAACCAAGTAATAAAAAGTGAAATTGCAAGGAAAAACACCCAGCTTTTAATTTCTCATAGATATAAGAGAATTTTCAAAAGTGAAAAAAACCTTCATCTATTTCTTTCCTTTCCAAAATGTATATTAACACACATCTATTCGTTTTATATAATTATTAATCAAAATCATGATTAAATACCAAAATAAAAATTTGTAAATAATATCCCAAGTGTTTTAGCCACAACGTTTAGGATTTCTTATAATTATAATTGTTGTTTTCAAAACCACATTATTTTTACTGTCATAAAAAAATTAAAATTACATGTACCTCCGATGCCGCTGGACGAAAATTGAAGACAGATGCCTAATAACGGAGCCTTTTTCACCCTATTTATCTCCTTCTTCAAGAGCATAGTTACCTTCTTAATTAGGAACCATGCACTGCATATATATATGGAATTGTTTGCTAGAGAACAATTAAGTGCTTTGCATATCCAATTCAAGAACTCGTTAATTTGGTGCTCTTGTGCATGTAATTAATCTCCCCTTTCCACATTCACGTAGAGGTCCCAGCAATTGATGTGAAGAGAGAATATGTGCTTAAAGCTTATTGAATCTTTTCTGTGTGCTCAACTCTGCAAATTAAAGATAGTTCTTCATATATAATTGGGAATATAATGATTATTAAATATGATACACTCGATTCATCGCTGCTTTTGCTGATAATGCTTCAGCCTCTACGTCTCTGGTTCGAGCCTCGCAACAAAATTATGATACAAACTATTCCTGAATCCTCCTACAGATTAATCGCAACATTCCACCATTCTTCATACTGTAACAAACCTCTTTGATTGGTCAATTAACAAAGACAAACGATGTAGAGGACCAAGCAAAGTTGACAGTGAAAAGATCTGCCCTTTTGCCTCAGGGTTAAGACAAACATGCTTAATGAGAAAGCTTCTAGCTACATGCATCGCCCATGCAAATTATTAATTGCAAGGAGATTAAGAAAATAAAAAAAAAACAAAGAGAATCGCAAATCATGTAAAACAAAACAATGCTTTTTAAGCACTCAACGGACCGGACCACGTATGGATGCCAATATTACATATATTTTTTCGACACAGGGAGGCGAGAACCAGAAAAAGAAATATCAGCACATAAAATATCACAAACATAACATGCAAGATAAAAATTTAAAAAAATAATAAGGCACTCTTTATTGAACAGCATCGTATTTTGTGAGTTCTTCAACAGTAACAGTGAAAGTTTTAGGTTTATTGTATAATTTAAATATTTTTGTTTTCACCTGTTAGAGAATAATATAAATCATATTTTCGGATCGCATCTAACGATTTAAGTTATTAGGTTGAGATGGTTCTTTGACATAGTATCAGCTGAACCCTGATGATCAAGCGGTCACGAATTCGAATCTCACTATCCTCATTTATTTAATAAAAAATAAACATAAGATATTGTAAATATGTGTAAATTTTAATTCCAAAGAATTTTTATTTAAAAAGATATATTATAAAATAATATAAATTATATTTTAAAACCTTACCTCAAAAAAAAAAAAAAACCGGAGGAAAGGAAGTTCTGTGCAGCTTGCAAGAATAAGTTGAGAATAAGGATGTTTGTGTAATATCCTCGATCGTGAAAGAATATGAGACAGAAACCAAAGCTTCCCGACCCAAGTTGCTAAATTTAATCATTCTTAGAAATATAGAAAGTAAAAAAGAAACCGTGGCCTTTTTAAGCGAATGCCTTGTCCACGTTGAACTCGGTTTCGAAGCACAAGAAGCCCTTGAAACCAAACCTCTCTCTCTCTGAAGAACCCTTCATCTGCTGCTATAAATATATTCTTAGCAGACCATCAAGCTTCGAATATATACCAATTTCTTGTATTATTGTTTTCTCTATTCTTTCGAAAGTGTTTGACAGATGTTCCTTTAATATACATGATTTGAGTTCATCATCACTTCTCTTAATTTTTAGCCTATTTTAAAAAGACTTTCCCCCTGTAGTACTCTTAACACCATCGAAGTGCTCTTATTTATCTCGAGAAACCCAAGTGATACACTGAGACATTACTCGAAGGTCGAGAAATGGCCAGAAATGAGTGGATAAACGGGTACTTGGAGGCTATATTAGATGTGGGGAGTGGTGTTATGAAGAAAAGAAGTGATGGGAGATTGAAGATTGCCAAGTTTCAACAGGTGAAGGAAGACAAGTTGTTCAGTCCCATTAAGTACTTTGTCGAAGAAGTTATTAATAGCTTTGATGAGTCTGATCTCCACAGGACATGGGTCAAGGTTAGCTCTCACTCTCTTTTCTTTTTTTTTGTTTCCGTAGCTGATGAATCAAGGGCCTATTAGATTATGAACGTATGGTACAGAAGAACGCTTACTTTTTCGTTTCTAATATGCTCACAAGGAGCGATATATGTTGTATATGTGTGTGTGTCAATCTTTTGTGCTCCTTTCGAAAACTCTCTCCTCCATTCCATTCTATTGTTTTAAAATTTATTAAAGATAGGTGCCCATTAACAACAACAACAACAACAAAAAAATAAAAAAAAGGGTGTTCATTACTTCCTATAAACAGTGAACCTCTTGATAAGGTTTTTTCTTAATTTTTAAACTTTTTTTTCAATTGCATTATATACATATATATATATATATATATATATATTAAGCTCTAAATTAAAATACATAGAAAATACACGACTCGGCTTAAATTATTGGTAATTTTTCTTTTGATATAAAAGTTCATTTTGTTTATTTTTTAGTCCCTGAGTTAGAAACAATTAAGAAAAAGTTATTCAAAATGACAAAGAAGAGAAAAAGTGATTGGTCATCGTGATACCAATAACAAGAATGATCAAACCTAGTATCCATGGGCTTCATTCGATGATGGAAGTTTAATGGTGGTGGGATTATCCTATAAAAATATCTAAAAAGAGAGATTGAGTTTCATTTTGATTTTTTAGGTTTAGTTGATTTTGGTTTTATTGAATGATTTTAATATTAGTAAGTGTATTAGAAAGATTTTTATGGTGTTTATTAAATGATTTTTTATGAGAATTAATTGAAAATGGATCTTCAACCTCAAAAAACCCGACCTTATGCTTTTTCAATCACTATAATGGTGGTCAAATTCTGAGCTAGGCACAGCAACCAATGCGTCATCTACCCTAACATGTTACACATTGCATGCCTTCATCTTTTTATCATATATATATATATATATATTATTGAACTCATTGGGGTCCACAACTCAGGTCACGAGTTTGGTGAGTTAATTCAGATTGATCGAAATCGATCCAATATATCATCATCTATTTAAAAAAAAAACAATGTCAGTTTAAATTTAAAAAAAAAATTCAAACCGCTTTATACTGGTCCAGATTGCCTCACCCAAGCCTACACTCCTGGGCTTTGTTTTAAGGCCTGATATGTTAAGACACTCAGGCTTAAGTACTTGGCTTGGTCTATTTTTTTTAATTTTATCCTTTAATATTTAATTTATTTTTAATTGGTCTTTATTTTTGTCATATAATTAAAATAAAAAAATATTATTGAACCCATTGAAATCCACAATCATAGTCACAGATTTGACAAGTTAACTCAGGTTGACTGAAATCGATACAATATATCATCATCTTAATATTAAAAAAGAAAAACAAAAAAGATGGTATTCAATTTTTTTTAAAAAAAAATCAAACTCTTTTTTAATATTTTTTTCAGGTTGTTTTTAAACATGCATGTCTGGTTTTTACTTTTTATATTATTTTTTATCCTTAAATTTTATTTTTTTGTACTCATATATTCAACTAATTCTCATCCTTCTACATTATTTAATTGAAAACATAAACTTAACAAGGACTCAAAGTGATAGTTTTTAAGTTTAACTCACTGACCAAATTTAATGATAATATCAAAAACTTTCCCAAAGCTTAAATTTCTTACGTGTTCAAAAAGTTTTTACTCCAACCCGTATCGTACCACGGGAAGTGAACTACTGGCACCGAAAGAAAATCAAAGTTTTAATTAATGGGGACCCTTTCTGCATGATGCTAGATCGTTTCTTTCGGTAGTCCCGTGACAAGAATTAGTTCCTTGGATGAGGCCCACACTTACTCACCTTTATTGTCTTCTTTATTAAAAAAAAATACTTTAAAATACTTAGAGGAAAATATTGTTATTTATGTTACTGTTTATCAAATAAATAATTGTGAATTGCTATAATAATTTTTTTTTTGTCCATCTTGTTTTTTTATTACACTCTTATAAACCCATCTT
>Ga0325414_1000814_pt1 | contig 27758 bp, 11 predicted proteins | sample PopdelMetagenome_8_FD_206183 | JGI IMG/M metagenome (GOLD analysis project Ga0325414, IMG submission 206183) | Populus deltoides microbial communities from Bellville, Georgia, United States - Leaf-PdKOR-R3 | ecosystem: Host-associated > Plants > Phyllosphere > Phylloplane/Leaf | place: USA... | reverse complement strand
TGTTAAAAGTCTGATTTTTTTTATTTAAAATTAATTTTTTTAATTATTTTGATGGGTTAATATTAAAAATAAATTTTAATAAATAATAAAATTTTATTTTAATATATTTTTAAATAAAATATATTTTTAAAAAATAACCATTACAACAAGCACACTATAAATTAAAAAAGATGCCAACAAGGAAGTGACCGAAAAATACAAAGAGTTCATAAGAAAGATTAAATTACTACCAAGCTACTAATTTAGTTCAAAACATGTATAAATCCTAGGTTTTTATTTGATATTTTTTGTTTAACATGCCTTTATGATAAAAGAAACTAAATATCTTTGCTCCCCGGACTAATATATATAAAGTTTGATTTTTCAATCTTAAGGCTTTATTTTGATTTTCATTGTCATAACTTATTTTTGGGTTATTTTTTAAAATTTTAATATTTTTTAATAAAAAATAATAACAGCAAGAAAACTGACATTTTGGCAAAAACAGGCTAATAAGTATTTCAAATATATAGAAAAATCAAGTTGAAATTTTTGAAAAATAAAGAGCCTAATCGTACCCCTTTGTACCAAAACTAGATAAACAATGAGGATTCAAGGTCAAATTAAATAATTTTTGAATAAATCTACATAAAACTTAAGCTTAAGGATATAATTAGATTTTTAATAAGCCAATTTGATTTAATCATGAGCCAAATTGAGAATTTAATTATGTTTAAAAATTAATTTGGGTCCAATTAAAGGATTTAATTAGATACTATGACTTAATTATACTTTAAATGTGTCAAATTAATTTTATTAGGACTTAATTGGTGAAAACTTAAGTTTGAGAGCTCAATTAAAGCTTAATTGAAAATATTGAAATTTTTAGAGACCAAATTTAATTTTTACCAAGTCAATTGGTTCAAATCACGGGTAAAATCACAAGAAAATTAAAGTTTTAGGGTCAATTAAGGGATAAATTAAAAACATTTCCAGCCAAGGATCATTTTGAAAAAGACGTTGAACTCTAGGGACAAAATTAAATGAAATCAGGGGTGAAATTGAAGAGATTTGAAAATTAAATGGTGAATTAGGAGTTAAATTGAAAAAATTTGTAACCAAGGACTATTTTGAAATAGGTGTCAAACTTTGGTTACAAAATTGATTGAAATTAGGGGTGAAATTAAAGAGAATTGAAAGTTTAATGATCAATTTACATAAATCTAAGACCAAGGACCAAAGTGAAAAAGACACTAAAATCTAGGGCTGATATTGAATTCAGTAGGGGTAAAATTGCATAAAATTGGATGTTTAGAGTCAATTAGGGGTGCAATTGAAAAAAATTAAAAGATGAAGAACCAAATTAAACTTTGACCAAATCCCTGAATTAAAAACATAAAAGCCAAAACAACATCGTTTTATTTAAATGAAATGACATGTTTTGACCAAAACAACATTGTTTTGACTAAACAGTAAAACACAAAAAGACAGACGAGACGACTTGTCATGTGGTCTATTGTTCATCTTCTTCTTTTTTTCAGCCCGAAAAACCTGCTCAGGGACTATCTTTTTAGAGCATTTAATGTTTTATCTCTCAATCAAACCAGACAAACCATGCACCATTATGATGGCCTGAGACTTGACCATACCCCAATATAATTATTTTTGATTGATTGACACCATAGCGGTCGTGATGCCAGCCTAAAGAGGCCAACTTAGATAACTTTTAACTGTCAAATTTAACATTTCATGATGGTCATTTTGAACCAATTATTGGGATCCTTCCGGTTCAAATCAAGGGCAAGATTTTTCCTAAAAGAAACAAAATGTCCTTATTCCAACTTCTATAAATAGGGGTGGATTCCATGCCCCGAGCATGGAGAAATTGAAAGCCAAAATCTAAAAAACACAAACCATTCCCCTTGTTTCCATTCTTTTCTCTCCCCACCAGCTTTCTGCCACTCCCTTCACTACATTTTAGTCGTAGTTGTCGCCACTAACCACACACCAGACTTCCTAGCACTACCAGAAACACCATCGGCAACTTTTTTCCTCTGGCCAAGTGAGACTTCTTCATCTTTTTCTTCCTAATCCCCCCGGGATAATGGCCATTGCATGAAAAAATCTACATGTAATGGCCAAATAATTAACTACATAGTCACTAGGCTGGGCTAGTGACCATATAAGTTTAGGCTGGACCCAGCCTATAAGGCTAGGACGAGTCCAGCCCACTTAAAAAGTGTTGTTGGGCCTTAGTCGGCCTAACTAAACTAGGCCAGGATCAGAGCCCATGCCCACATGGTTGGGCCAGACCCGACCCAAACCCCAAAAAAAAATGAGAGGTCAGGTCTGTTGGGCCACCAATTGACCCCACTCGACTAGGCCCGGTCTATATGGATAGGCTGGCCCAGCCCAATATATTTAATAATAATACAATATAATATAATAATAATATTAAAATATTAAAAAAAGAAAAAAAATTCAAATATTTCAAAGGGCATTTAAAAAATACTTGAGGGCCCTTGCATGTTTTTCTAATTATTTTGCATAATATCGGGTTATATATTTACACTGTGAGATACAAATCCAATATTAAAATACTCAGTTTTCTTTGAACTTTTCTAAAAAAATTGAAAATTTAAAAAAAATTAAAAAAATGTTAAATTAATTTCCTTTGTATTTGTTTTTTTTTTTGTTTTTAAGCATACGATCAAATCTTAAAAGTTTTTCAGACATTTTCCATAAAAAAAACAAAATGCATCTTTCTCATATTTTAAAATGTTAAATGGATATCATAATCAATTTATGATTATTCGTTAAGGTTTGAACAAAATATAAAAAATCTTTCACTAATTATTTTGTTCACTTTATGTTTAAAGTTTTAGGATTTAGCTGAAGACTTTAATATTTGAGGGTATAAAATTACATTATAAAATATACCTTCATGTATTTAAGATACAAAGCGCAATATAAATGCAATGCTAAAATTTATACTTTAGAACAATTAGGATTTAACCCAATAAGGTAGAGACTTACTCACGAAGGAAGATCTACCTTGAACCTTAGATGAGACCAACAAATAGAAACTTGACTTAGAAAAATAATCAAACAACAATGAAGCTTACCTCAGGTAGGGTGTATTAGGGGTGACACGTCTTCCCCTTGCACAACCAGTTCCGTACCCGGTCTCTCACAAATTATAGGTTTCTGGTAACTATAATACTAAGTAGCGACTTTTGAACTCATAATCATAATTTTATAATTAAACCCAAACATCTCATTTCCAACACCTCATAGGAGGCAAACCTACTATCTCATGACACTCATGCGGGGCGCAATATTTATGTTAGTCTTTGTTTGGTTTATCTTATGAAAAGAAAAAAAATAATGAAAATAATTATATATATTAATCGTGAAAAAGGTTTTTAGCATCTTTAAAAATTAAGTTATTATTTAACTTAATTTTAAGTTGCTATATTCTTACATATAGATTTAATTTTATTTATATATGCTTTAATCTATAACCTTTTGAATTGTTATGATTTTTTTTTTGTTTAATTTTAAAAGGTTTTTGTATATTTTTGTTTTAAAGTTATAGTTTGTATTCTAAAATTAATTTTCATGTTATTTGGATGGTTTAATGCATGTCATATATCTCATTGATTTATATTTTTCAATAAGTGAATAATTGATTTGTTTATAATAATTTATACCATCTTGCTTATACTCTATAAGATTGGTGTGAAAGTTATCTAGTCAGCTTTATTCACATATATGTTATTGTTCACATCTATAAAAAGTTAGTACGGTAAATAAATATAATCTAAGAAGTTCTGTCTAAGTAGATTCGATTTTAAACGGGACCATTTGTGACTCCTCCAATCTTTCCTAGAACCTAGTTAATGAATGTATTATTAACATGATACTATTTTTGTACATGTTACAATTCATAAGTGAAATAATAATAATAATTGAATAAATCTCAGTAAAAAAAATAGAGCTTAACATGTTAACCCAATCAAAGAAATGATTGTGAAATTTGTCTTTCATAATTTAAATATTATTTTAAAAGTTTCTCTTGTACGAGTTTTTACTTTATTACTTCCTTCAAAAAATTATATCATGTCTTCTACTCCTTCCTCTCAAGATTTGGTGAGGATTTCATTAATGGTTTTTTAACAAGTAATATTTTGATAGTGGAGATTCTACCATCACCTTTTGCGGTGCATTGTGAGAAACCTGAAAAGTTCAATTGATTAAACTTTAAGAGATGGCAATAAAAGACACTACTCTATCTGACCACCTTAAACCTGAAAAAGTTCTTAACTAAAAAAGTGTCAAAATCATCAATAAATGAATATGACCCTACTACTATGGAAGTTATGGATGCATGGAATCACATTGATTTTGTATGTAAGAACTGCAAAAGCACTATGAGAAGTTTTGGATAAAAAGTACAAAGCTGGAGATTTTGGTATGAAGAAATTCATAGTTAGTATTATGAAAACAGCAATGGATATAAGTGTTTATCTAAAAAAAAAGTGAGGGAATAAACCACTTAGAATATTCTCGAATAATTAGGAGCTTGATATATGTTATGAACCGCACAAGACTCCATATTGCTTATTCGGTTAGAAAACTGAGTTGATTTTTAAGTAATCTAAGTATGAGTCATTAGAAAGCAATACGAAGGGTACTTAATTATTTGATGTACATAGTTGACTATAGGCTATGCTAAACTAGCCACCCAGCACTACTAGAATGGTATAATGATGCTAATTGAAAATTCAACACTAAGAATTTGAAATTCACAAGTGGATATGTCTTCACACTTTGTGGATCAATTATGTCATGAAGATCTAAAAAATTATATATCACTAGATTCATGATAGAATCAAGAGTTTCTTACTCTTGATAAAACTCTAAAAGAAGCCAAATGGATTTGGAATTTCTTAAAAGATATTCCATGTTGGCCAAAACTTGTGTTGACTATTTGTGTCCATTGTGACAATCAGTTAGTAATTAAAAAGCACAAAGTAGTATTTATAATGGTAAGTCTGGACATATACATCATAGATATAATATCATTAAATACTTGCTCTCAAATGAAATTATTTCCATTGACTTTGTAAAGTCAAAGAAAAATATTGTTGATCCGCAAACCAAAGACTTGATGAAAGAGTTTGTGTATAATTCATCAAAGGGAACGAGTTTAAAGCCTATAAAAGATAAAATAGAGTACGTAAAAATAGTCACCATACTTAGTTGATTAAAAATCATAAGATCTAGGTTTAAATGAAGAATGAAGTCATATAACATTCTTGGTAGCATTAGAAAATTATTATTTCCTATTTATTTCTATGATGAAATAAGTGGTAGCACTAGCATGATAAAAGGTGAACTAAGCTCTTAATGATTTTCATATCTTGGTACACGAAGTGAAGTATAACATAATACTCTTAATGAAAGATTACCTATATGAGTGAGAAATACGGTCGTTTCTTTGAGAATCTTGATAAAGAATGAATTCTCTAAAGCACTCATGAATTTAGGAGTTGTTAAGTGCTAAAATGAACACAACGTTAAGAACCAAATGAAATCTTTAGGTAGAGAACCATGTAAGTTCTATTTTCTTGGTTTACATAAAATGTTGAATAGTTCAAGATATTGTGTTCACTATTTAGCCAAGTAAATCCGATATTATTTAACTAAGAAAGGTTTAAAGCTAAAAACTAGTTATCCTGATATAATAATATATCAAATCATTATCTCTCAACAAATCTTTGAGTCGTTTTCAAATTAGGGGATTTTCATTCATGTGGGGGATTGTTGAAAATTTATTTTAATTAAATAAATTATGGGTGAATGAGAAATTAATATCAAAGAACCTTTAGTTTTCTACTCAAAGAACCTTTGGTTTTTCTAGATTTAATTCTTGATTTATGGTAGTTAATTAAATGTTGATAATGATGAGAATTAATTTTTATTAATTCTTCAATTTAGCTTTTAAAATTCACTATAAAAAGAGAGGTGAAGGAAGAGTTTCATCCAATAATTTTTTATATTTTACACACTGTTACTCAACTCATTTTTAATGTTTTAATTCTTCTTTTTATTTTTTAATTTTTCTCTCAAATCTAAAGTTTAGATTCATCTTATTGAGAGATATATATATTTGAGTTTTACAATCTTGTCTAACTCAAGGTAGTGATGTTGAAATCTTTGAAGACAAATTATAAACATCTTAATTGTACAAGTAAGAAGTAAGAACTAAGAAGTAATAAAACTTTAAGGATAAATTATTCATCAATAATAACAATAAAAATTTCATTCCTTTAAAGTCCTTTAAGCATTATTATTTTTATTATTAGTATGCATGCTATGAATTTGATTGTATATATATTGAAATTTTGAATATATGCTTAGTATATATGTTAAAGTTCTATTATTATTATTATTATTATTATTATTATTATTGTTGTTGTTTTAAAAGCATGTTTGTCTTAAGGTATACTTTTACATATTTTTAGTTTTAAACATGTATAAATAATAGCAATTTAAAAAAAATTGACCATTATTTTTCAGAATAAATCATTTTAAATACACAACAATTAATGGTTTTTTTTTTAAAGCTAAAGTTAACCGTTATTCATTATTTTTTTAATATTTTTGTTATGATCAATCACATAAAACACTATAAAAATAAAGAATAAAAAAATATATATATATATATATATATATATATATATATATATATATATATATAACAGTAAAAAATTAATTGTTTAAAATTATTGAAGCATCAAAGCAACGTAAAATGTGGAAAATTGACCATTATTTTTCAGAATATATCGTTTTAAATATACAGCATTTAATGTTTTTCTTAAGATAAATTTAACCCTTGTTCATTCATTTTTTTTAATAATTTGTAATAAACAAAACACTTTATTTTAAGGCATTTTATTAAGTATTTTAAAAATAAAAGACAATACTTTATTTTCCCTCTCCTTTAGTCTAAGGAATCAGAGTAATAAACGCATTGTCTATACCTTTAGGCATAGCACCTGTCCTAAAATATTCTTACAATGCCAGACCCAAACGAAGTTCCAAGCCCTTCTATAAAAATTAAAATTGAAATCATCAACCCTTCTATTAAACTTATAATTTTATATTCAAAAGAGCTGTAGAAATTAGAATTGGCTGTGCCGCCAATCACTGTTGTGTTTGTGTTTGGTGCGAATGAACATAGATGGGATTGAAATAAAAGTGTATTTTTTTTTTTATTGGCTGGAGTAATGTCAGGTAGTAAGACCCTTCAAGGCTTGTCCTTTTCTTTTCTGTGTTTCGGACTTTAAAAATTGAAATGGATTGATTGAGCACCATAAGGGTTGAAAGAACTTTGCCAATTACGTATTTGTTCTTTGTTTCCCATTTCCTATATGCATCCAAATAGCATAAGATGTCATTTCTGCTTTTGTTTTGGAGTGCAGTTTCAATCATGCTTTTTTAAAAATTAAATTTGTTTTGTTTAAAAATATATTTTTAATATTTTTGAATCGTTTTGATCATGTTCTGATATTAAATTTTTTGAAAAATAAAAAATTATTTTGATTTATTTTAAAATAAAAAACGTATTAAAAATAATTATTATCATATTCTTAAACTCACTTTAAAAATCTATATTGGCAAATGCCAATTAATTTTCAGAGAGGGCTTATAGTTTAATAATAAAAAAAGAAAAAAAAGGAGAAGAAAAGGGGCAGCATGTTGCAATGAGAAAGATTATATACATCACACTAGGAACAAACATTGATTGCCTTCTCAGAATTTTATTCAACCATGCAAAAGATAAGGACTTATGACATGAGGTAGTAAATAATTATTATCTAAAGTATTAACTTCTACGTCCTTCAATTATAAAGAATATTTTAAAAATAATTATTGTTTATATATTCTTAAAGATGATAAAATTAAAGTTAGGATATGATAAATTATGGCTACAGGTTAGAATATTTATGTTTAAATATTATATTTAAGTTTTGGAATTTATATTATGAATTGTTTGTTAATCACCAAAGTGATTAAACTCTTAAGACAAATAATTAAGTTTCAAATTATATGATGCTATTCTTCTTTCTTTTTATTCGTAAGCTTTGTCTATTCTAATATTTTTATGGGCTAAATCTATTATATTAGTGTGAACAAGTCCAATTTGTCCAAAGTATTTTGGATATTGATCCGACACTTTAACTTAAGAAATATGTTGCTGTCACTAACCCGTGTTGAAGAAAATCTTTTCCATAAAGCATGGAAAAGATGAAACAAACTAAGCCTCATGTTTATATGAATGAGTATAGTAAATAATATTAAGTTTGCTCTTTCTAAAATTTAAAATTCTTAATTCTTAGAAATTTATGGACTTTATAAAAAAGCATTCCTAAATTATAAATCACTTGGTGGGTTATTATTGGATACTTTAACTAGCATGAAGTTTGATGATTCTCATACCATGCATGAACATATTGAAATGATAAATATTTTTGTAGAGTTAAGTTCTTGAGGATGGAGGATGGACATAGATGAGGATTTTCTTGTGTAGTTTATCACAAACTTATTACCTTTTAAGTATGGCTTTTTTTTAAATGATAATACTATGAAGGATAAATGAAAAATGCAATAATTGTATAATATATTTGTTCAGGAGGAAATGATAGTGAAGAATCAAGGATCTAATTCCATTTATTTTGTAAGTAATAAAAAAGTATGGAAATCATAATCATGGACCACTTAAGATAAATGACTTCTTTGTCCAAGTTTACAAGGAGCAAAAGAATAATGGGTGTTATTTATGTGGAAAACTTGGACACTTTCAGAAAGATTGCCCAAATATAAAGCATGGTTCGAAAGAAAGGTAAGCCTAGTGTTTTTGTATATTTCAAATCAAATTTAGATGATGTTCTTTATAATACTTGATGGATTGATTCATATTACAACTTCTTGAAATCATACACACTAATAAATTTAGACTTTTTGATGTTACTTTTTTCAGTAAGGAAAAATAAATATTTTATCACCTTATTTATGACTATTATGTTATGGATATGCCTTATTTATTGTATGAAAAATCTCAAGAGATAAAAGCCTTAGTTGTTTTTATTAATAAGGTTTAAAGAAAAATAGATAAAAAAAAAGAGAGTTATCAAGTATGATAGATGTGATGAATATTATAAAATATATAATAAAATTGGATAATACTCAGGTTTATTTTCTAAATTTCTTGAGAAATATGAAACATGTGCTGAATATAATACTAGGTGCACTATAACGAAATGGTGTACTAAAAATATATAATCTTACTTTATTGAATATGGTTAGGAGTATGTTAAGTCATTCATCTGTACCAATATCATTGTAAATGTATAGATTTAAAACTTCTATATATTTATTAAACAAGGTTCCTAGTAAGGTAGTTCCATAAACACCTTATGAATTGTAGAATAGTGGGAAACCTAGTTGAAGACACCTATATATTTAGGGTTGCATGATAGAAGTAAGAATTTATAATCCACATGAAAGGAAACTAGTTTCAAGAAAAACCAATGATTTCTTCATTGGTTAAATAGAAAAATCTAAAAGGTATATTTTATTGTCTTAACTATAACATAAAAATATTGAAATTGGAAATAATAGGTTCATTACAAATTGTGAAGTTAATACGAGTAAAACATCACACAATGTGTAAATTCAAGAAGTTAGAGTACAAGTTCATTTGCCCTTTATATCTTCTAAAGTTACTATTCCATAAATTGTTGAATAGTTTAACAATTATTATAAACAACAAATAAGTGATTCTTTACCCTATAATGAAGATATTATTGATGACCCTATAATAGATAAACCACAAGAAATAGTATTAAAAATATCTCAAAAACAAATAAAGTCTACTATTTCGAATGATTGTGTGGCATACCTATAATAGTCATAATTTGACTTAGGAATTGATGATGATCTAGTTGTATTTTCACAAGCCATTGATGTGGTAATTCTAATAAATAGGTAGATGTCATAAAAGATGAACTAAAATATATGGAACAAGATAAAGTTCGGGACCTTATTAAAATACATGAATGTTATAAAAAAAACCAGATGTAAATAGATTTTTAAAACTAAACAAAACTTAAATGGCAACTTTGAATAATATAAGGTTATATTTGTTGCTAAAGATTTTACTTAAAAAGATGACATTGACTAGAAAGAGATTTTTTTTACTAGTCTTTTAGAAAAAAAAATTATTTAAAATTATTATGGCTTTGATGGCTCAGAGTTACTTTAAATGGATGTGAAAATCGCCTTTCTAAATTGAAATTTAGTAGGAGAAGTCTATATGGATCAACTAGAGAAATTTTCAGTTGAATGAAAGAAGCACATAGTGTGTAGACTTAAGAAATCAATATACAAAACTCAAACAAATTTCCAAACAATGGTATCTTAAATTTAATGATTTTGTTATTTCCTTTAGATTTAAGAAAAAAACTATTGACAAATGTATATTATAATGTCTCACACTTCTAAATGCATTTATACTTAGTTTCAATGATCTTGTATGTAACAATTCAAGTAATTTTTTTTAACATCATATACAAGGATGTGCCATTTATTTTTATACCTTATTAAGTTTTCTGACACTTTCAATATTACGTGTGGATATCTTGATAACAAATTTCTTCTCCTCCATTAACTTGTTAATCCTTTGAGAAGAGTTTATACATTTCAAGATAATTTCATGAGACACACGCAATATTATAGAATTTAATTGGCATTCATGTAGTCATAATGATTAGTATTTATTAATTTATATTAGCAACCCAGCATCATTAACCTGTTTGTATAAATTCTATGGTGCACTTCAACATAATACTTTTTCATTAAGTTTGATATTGCATTTCTTATGAGTTATCTTGTTGTACTAAATAAATATATATAATTTATTAAAATACAACACACAACCTTGTTAACCTATTTCCTATCTCTATATTAATTTTTGTAGGATAATCCTTGAAATGATCACCAGGTTGAGGCTGTTTGTAGATGCGTCTGTAACACATAATTAAAGTAGATTATAAGTTATTTGTTTCCACGTATGCCTATTCTCTAAAACCTCTATTACCTCTAAGAAATTAACATAAGGTAACCACACATTCTTTTTCATAGCCATAACTATAAAACCTTAATCAACTATATGAATAATCACTTACTTATGATTCCTTTACAATAAATTCTCATCTATAGTAATATACAATTTCTTTTAATTAATACTTGAAATGTTTTTTCTTTAATATTGTATTACCCATAATAACCCGTATATTGATTTACTTAATCATTCATTATAAGTATTCTTACTGCAATTTACACAAACCAATTTCATTAGTTTCTTTTAGCATCTTTTGAGATTATCCATAAGTCATTCATAATACTTTCCAGTAATCTTTTGTAAATTTATTCTCTTTATCTTACTAGCGTATATAATTCATTCTATTTTTTTAAAATTTTGTATCATATTTATTTTTACCACAATACATTCTATTAATTTTCTGAATTCCCACTTCAATAAAATTTCTACAAAGTTTCCTTTTAATTTTCCATCATTTCCACATCTTCATTTCCTATTTCCTACAAGATAACAATTCATTTCATTCGTCACATCAAATTGTAGTCTCAGACATACTTTAGTTTATTAACTCTTTATTCTATAATTAATTTTTTCATCATATTATCGTCATCTCCATAATAACATATAGATCCTCAATAATCTTTTTATGTTATACATATAATATTACCAAAGATATTCCTAAAAAACTATAGACCAACTTTGTTCAGTAGTATTTGTTGGACCTGCAACACATATAACAATACAATAATAGGTTGATTAATGTACAACTACATAATTCAAATACAACCATTTATTAGGCATTTTCAGAAAATCATTTACATATTCATTTGCATTACAACGTTTTGATTCAAATTTCATTATAATTCCAAGTCCACAATTTACATTTATCCTTTCTTGAAAATGCACAATTCACGTATAGTATTTTAAATTAGTAATTTAACCAGTAACTTTACTAACTATATAACCTTTTTATTTTTCATTCATGCATTTTAGCCATTTTACACCTTAGTTCATATATTATTATTTTTCCTTTCTAATCCATTATTCAAAATTTCTAACAATCTTTTGCAATTGTCACCAATTATCGACCTCCTCCTAACGGATGACCATAATTCCAACAAACCTATTTAGTTTCCAATAATCCGGTCATCCCATAATGGATGCCATTTATTTCAACCAACCTATTTGGTTACTGATAATCTGACCATCCTCTCATGGATGCCATTTATTCCAGCCAACCTATTTGGTTGCTAATAGTCTGGTCATCCCCTTAATAATGTCATTTATTCCACCTAACCCATTTGATTGCCGATAGTCTGACCATCCCCTCACGGATGCCATTTATTCTAATGATTAGATTCACAATATTATTTCATTCTTTGCTTTTCACTTTAAACATTCAATACACATCAACCAAACAAAGTATTTGCAATAATACAATTTAATGACTTTTATATTCAAATAAGATGTTAAACACTTACATGTTTCTCCAGTAGATCAACCTCCTCCAACCGCATACGATCCAACCTCCTGTGCCCCTTCTGATCCCAAAAGAGAGGTACCAACATAAATATCTTTTCAAGCCTAATTTTTACACTTTTTACTTATTGACATTAAATTATTTGAACATGCTAACGTATTAGTTCTTCCAATCATAATCTATATCTATTTTCACTTCTAAACATACTATGGTGCATATATCATATTCATACAACTATAAAACATATGTACAAATATTTTCAAAATGTATTTCAACCTTATCTTCCTATTATTAATTCTAATATAATTTTTAAAGATTTTAATATAACTTAGGCATTCTCTCACATTTTGTTTAATATTACCAATAAATTCTTCACTCCATAAGATGTCTTTATTTAATCAACTTTCCATTTCTCAATATCAACTTTATTCATTACCACCCATATTTTACTACGTATCTCATTCATTTATGCTATCACACCAACTTACCCTTACTAACACCATTCCAAAATAACATCATTTAACACATCATATCACATAACTAACTCAACAAATTCTAATTTCTTTTTCCTCACCTAAACTGAAACTTAGCATTAAATAGGTTCATGAGTTTTTCTTCTATTTTCATGCAATTTTATCTCACACCTACTCATTAATTATATGATACAATGCTAATTTGAACCAGCAAATTCAAACCCTTCTTAACCTAGTGTGGCCAAAATTTACAAACAAAGATGGCATGGATTTTTCTTAAATTTTTTATTAATTCCACATGACTCATTCTTTTTTCACACGTAAGAATACATTTCCAAAACAAATTCATCAATTTAAACAAATCAACATGCTCAACTCAACTTTCCATAATCAAAACATAACTCATCAATCTTTAAAACACAATGAAAACATGAATCCATCATGAAATTAGGTTTCTTACCTCTTAAAGACAACAAATCAAAAGGGCGTTTGCAAAGAAAGCTTAAATTTCTCCCCCTCTCTTCACTTTTCTCTCAACTCTCAAAACCCTGACTCCCAAACTTTCAAAACCTTTTAATCTTTAGAGTTTCAACTTTAAATCTTTTCTAGAACTCTTTAAAACACCATAATCAATCTCTTTTAGTGTTTCCTCTTAGGGATTTTTAATGTTAACTAAGCTTTTTCTCTCTTTTTATTTGTTCTTTCTTTCTCCACTTTTCTAGCAGCTTCTGCCAGATATAAAGGAGGAAGGGGGCTGGCCAAATGACCTTTTTACCTCTCACATATCCATGTTTTATTTCTTTCTATATTTTAGTCTAATTGTCGACATTCTCATAAGACCTTCTTGAGCTTCATCTCCTTAAACTTTTAACACGAAGTAAAACAATATGTCAAGTGACACCATGCCAAATCTCAACCCCGTTCAATGGTCAGATTGAGAGTTATACTCAGTAGCGTAAAACTCATCAATAGGTATTTTTTATGCCAAAAATCCAAAATTTTGTTCTTTTTTATTTACTTAAATCATCAAGATTTTTCAATGTAATTCATTAGAACTTTCATCCCTATTTATAATACAAATTCTCCTAAGATTTTGTTCCCTTTCGTGTTAAAAATTATGTGATTGTATGTAAGGCTTATACCGACAGTCAAGGTCATTCGCGCGTAAAACCACACATTAATTTATTTGAAAAATTATAATATACTTTTATAAATATTTTCACCCTAAATTTATAAACATGGTCCATATTTAACATTATTTTATCAATTTTTAGGTTACAGGTTCACATTGTACCTTTTATATTTATGAGGTAATATTTCTTAGATTCCACCACCTGTTTATATCGAATTTAACCTGAGCTATTTCAAATTTCATTAAATCATATATCAATACTTTTCTTTCCTCGTACATCACTTCCATTCAGTTTTTTTATTTTCATTTCTATATTTTTTTATTTTACAACCATTTTCATATTTTTAACATTAGCATATAAACATTTTATTTCAAATTCATAAATCTATCATCATCCTCATAATTTAAATATTAACTTTACTCATTTAACATATATTTCCTTCACTAACATTGTGGATTTTATCTAGGGATTTGCATACATACATACATACATACATACATACATACATATATAAATATGTATGTATATATGTATGTAAGGTTAGTGGAAGCAAGTTAATTTTTATTCTATATATTGATGATATTTTGATTGCAACTAATGATCTTGGTTTACTATACGAAATAAAGAAATGTTTCTCCAATAACTTTGAGATGAAAATTTAGGAGATATAACTTATATGATTGAGATAGGAATATTCCAAGATAGATCAGAATAGAGTTGTTGGGTTATCTTAGATTGAATATATCAATATTTTTTTAGAATGGATAGATGCTCAATGAATGTTGTTCTAATTCATAAAAAAGATAAATATAGTCTCATACAATGCTTAAAGATGTATGTTTAGACTTGTACCATGCTAGACATCAACTTTATTATTGGAATGTTAGGCAGGTACCAAAGTAGTCTAGGTTTGGATTATTGGAAAAATATAAAGAAAGTATTTGAGATACTTGCAAGGAACAAAAGATTACATGGTCATTAAAAAAAAATATAATCATCTTAAGATGTTTGGATATTCAAATTCATATTTTATTGGATGTGTGGATACCTGAAAAAATATGAAATTATTTATTGTTGTTATATTCATTATAAAAGATGAATTTATGACATGCTTTGAGGTTAGTAAATCGGTTACGGAATTTTATTTCAGGACTTGGAGTATTCGACAATTATGTTAAGTTACTGAAAATTTATTGTGATAGTTTTGTTGTCTTTTTTTCTAAAACAATAAGTATTGAAAAGATGCAAAACATATAACATTGAGATAATTTTTCATTAAATAATAAGTTTATAAACAAAGAGTGTCAATTGAACATATTAGCAATAATCTTATGAATGCTGATCCATGGATGAAAGATTTGTTACCCAAAATATTTATAGATTATATTGAAGGAATGAGTATTATTGGATAAAATTATTGTTATTGTATCATGATTTTTTATGATAATTATATATTTGACACTCTAGGCTCACTTATAAAGATGTTTATGATGTTTCTTATTTACTAGTTTACAAACATGATTGAATTAGTATGATGATAACAGGAACGACTCTATAATACTCGCAATTCAATCATCTCTTTTAACTTTTCATAATAATCAACTTCAGACTCATTAGAAGTTGATCCCTGAACATAAACTCCACTATTATAGGTATCTTCCCATCACTATATTTTTTGATAAAAGTCATCCAGGATGAGAAAATATTGACAAATTCTCACACGAAGGTACTTCCCACCTTCATCATATCTTGGAATGCGACTAATTCTTTTTCTCAAGTGAGGCTGAAAATAGTACGAGATAAATGTTAAAATCTCTTCAACAATACAAGCCTTACATATCGAAGCCTCAACATGTGCCATGTTTTTAACTTTTTTCTTAAGGTTGAATAAGTATCTAGATGAAATGAAATGGAGACTGAAAAAATAAATGTTTTTTTTTAAAGACAATATATATTTAATTAGAATGCATATGTAATCCCTAACCTCTTGAATGGATACATTCATCTATATTGGACAAGACCTCTTGATAGATGCTCTATTGAGTAAAAAAAGGATGGATGAAATATAATCTCAAGTTTGCAGATTATCTGGAAGACATCTATTGCAACTTTATCCATCTGTTGGATATGCAATTTGTTAAAACATATATCTCTAAAAAATAACTAATCTCCATGAGTGCATCATATATCCCTTTTGATAATAAATCCCTGTAAGCAAGTGGAATGAGTGTCTGCATAAATACATTGTAGTCATAACTCTTCATTTCATATAATTTTTCATTATTCAAATTCACTAATCTAGATATGCTCGATGCATATCCATCAAGAAAACGTAGACTCTTAAGCTATTAATAGACAAGTAATTATGCATTCTTATCTAAGACAAAATTGACTTTTGGACTTTGTGACCCGTAGCCTATCATAAACCAACTCTATACTTTGATGATGATAAAACAAAGGTAAATTCATTCTAGCCTTCATGTTATCATTTGTCTTCACTTTTACGTTAACCATCATGTTCAAAGTGTTTTCAAACATGTTTTTTTTTTTATATGAATGACATTTAGATTATGATGAAGAAGATTAGTCTTTCAATAAGAAAGCTCATAAAAAATACTTTGTTTAACCTAATTATGGGTCACATCAAAACCAAGAAACTTCATATTGGATTAAAAATCAAATACAAGGCTATGTACTTCGAGACCATGTCATATAATTATTCATACAAAGGTATTGGCAGTGCAACATCCCTTTTAACTCTACCTACAAAGAAGTCCTTTATATTCTTTATATACTTTTGATTGCTTGGAAAGAACCTCTGATGGCAATGAAAAAAATGTTTACCACTATTTATTAAGGCAAAGGACTTGTTATGTTTTATACAGTATGGATATGCTAGTTTTTCATACATGCTCCAATCAAAAATTATCTCATAGGTAGAAAAATCATTGATAGTCTACATCAAAGCTGCCTTTATCTGATTTTGTTTTTCTTGAGACATCATATGTCAAAGTCTTGAATGACCACAACTAATTCAACTTATCAATCAATGATAAAAAAAACAAACATCTATATTCCTACTCGGATTATTAGGACCACATATGATCATAGATAAGAATATGACCTTCAGCTCATACACATTCCTAATGGAAAGTTATAAACCATGAGTTCAATGGTTCCTTGAAAAACTAAGGATGCACCCTATTAAACTACTTCTAAGCTTCACTATCAGAAGGGTGTACCATGACTCTACCCACCATATTTTGTTATTGATGTCATGTGCCTAATAGTCTTTGGAGACATGAATAATCTTTGCATCCTGGGAGTGATTGAAAGTATCTCAATTTTCTGTATGCGACAAGAGTTCTTCCATTACCAATTTGGGTTTATATAGAGCATGCTAATAGGTTTTACACTCGCTAAAATATGAAATTTCATGATAGTATAATATACAAAAGTTTAGACACATGTCAATTTTTTGGTATCCTAAGCTATAAGGTTTCATTATGGATTTAGTAGCATATAAGTTCTCTTTCGTGCTTTTCCCTTCAAGTAAAATACTTCTCACCCATTCGATAATTTTGACATAATCGACCTTACTCAACCCATAATCTAACTTAATAGTGAACACCTATACAATAACTGATAATTTACTATGATGTTTATGCCCGTCCTATAATGGTTTGTTAATATATTTCAAAAGTTCAAAAAACCTAGTTGTGTTCGAATTTGGTTCTTCATCTACACTTGAATATTTACCTGCATAACCTCAATTCATTCTCCTTACATCCATCACTATAATGCTATAAGAATTACTATTACATCTACAACTCTATGCACATTACTAAAATTGGACGTTAAGCCAACCATCCTTTCTACAATGATTTTGTAAGGAACATAGGTTTCTTCATATACAAACCAGCATAAGTATTTTTTCATGAACCCTTTTTATAGAAGATGCATCATAATAACATCTGGATCCTTTTATTTTTACATATCTTACATGAATATCTGATATCACCTCCACTAATATTCTTAGGATTAGAAAGTACAAATAAATACATTTTTAAAAAATCTTAAACATACCTTAACATGTATAAATCATACATCCATACAACAAATTTCTTTAGGAGAAAGCTATAAAACAAGTAAGCATGCTATCTAATTTGAAGGGTTATAAAGGATGGGTTATTATAATGAGGTTGCAAAGGTTAGATTATTGTAATAGGGTTGAGGTTTTTATTAATTATGCACTATCTAATCCATATAATATTAGTGGAGGCGGTATTAGATGTTTATGTAAGAGGTGCAAAAATAAAAAGTTATTTGATCTAGATGTTATTACGATACATCTTTTATAAAAAGAGTTCATGAAAAAAAATATTTGTGTTGGTTTGCATACAAAGAACTCTTTGTTCCTTAAGAGACCATGGTAAAAAGGATGGTTGGCTGGCTCAATTTTTAGTTTTTTGAATGTGCTAAGAGTTATAGATGATAATAGTTATCCATATAAGAGTATGATGATGAATGCAATAAGAATAAATAAGGGTTATTTAGGTGAATGTTCAAGTGTAGATGAACCAAATGAAAACACAACTAGGGTTTTTTTAACTTTTGAAAAATTCCAAATAATCATTACAGGATGGGTGCACAAATCACAGTAAATTATCGATTGTTGCATATATGTTCATCAACAAGTTAGATCATGGGCTGGGTGAGGCTGGTTATGACAAAATCTTGTAATACAAGGGCATTGTGTTTTGTTTTCAATATTATAAATAGAAGTTTCATGGTTTTGGTGTAACCTATAACTAGGTAAAAAAAGTATTTTTTAGGAGCTTTTTTATTAGAAGACTAATCTTTTTCGTTATAATTTAGATGTCATGCATATCGAAAAAAACATGTTTGAAAATATTTTTAACACGGTGATGGACGTGAAAGAGAAGATAAAGAACAACATAAAGACTAGAATGGATATATATTCATCTTGTGATCATAAAAATATGAAGTTGGTTTATAATGGGTTACTGGCCATAAAGCCCAAAGCCAATTTCACCTTAGATAAATGGATAGTTACTTGTCTACCAATGGTTTAAAAATCTGCATTTTTCTGATGGATATGATTCAAACATATTTAGATTGGTGAATTTAAAGGATGACAGATTTTATAGAATGAAGAGTTATGACTGTCATGTGTTTATACAAACACTTATTCCACTTGCTTACAAGGATTTATTATAAAAAAAGATATGAGATACACTCATAAAGAGTAGTAATTTTTGGTAGAGATATATGATTTAACAAGTTGCATACCTAACACATGGAGAATCTTAGAACGAATATCATTCAAACAATCTGCAAACTTGAGATGATATTCCCTTTATTTTTTTTAAACTCAATAGAGCATCTAACCATACATTTAGTGTTTAAGAAAAAATTAGTGGTCTTATCCAGTGTAAATGGATGTATTCATTCAAGAGGTTAGGGTTTACATATGCATTTTAAGTAAATTTCTATTTAAAAAAAAACATTAAACATTCATTTATCTGGTCTCTATTTAATTTTTCTTAGATACCTGTTTAACCTTAAGAAAAACGTTAAAACCAAAGCACATGAGAATGAGAATATTTATATTATTGAAACGATATGCGAAACTTATATTATTGAAGAAATTTCAATATTTATCTCGTTCTATTTTGAGCATCACTTGAGAATGAGAATCAGTCACATTTTAAGACATGATGATGGTGGAGAAGTGCCTTCGTGTGAGAATTTGTGAATATTTTCTCATCCTAGATGACCTTTATTAAAAAATACAGTAAGGGGAATATACTTGATAAAAATCGAATGCAAACATGCACATAATTATATGCTATTTAACTATGATGAATTGAGACTTAACACTCATAATACTTAATTTTATTACACCTTTCTCTTTAATTGTTAATGGTTGTACTCTTGTATTAGGTTTATCATATGAGAGGCAATGTTAGTGGTAGTTTAAATTTACTATGTTTGGGTTCTAAAAGAAAGGTTAAATGTTATAACGGGTATTTGATCAATGAATATGTCTTTCATACTAAAGAGTATGATCAAGGTGGAAAAACCTATAATAGTGGAGTTTGTTTAGTGAAAAGTTGATTATTATAAAAAGTTAGAAGATGTGATTGAATTACAATGTCATAACGAGTATAATAGAGTTTTTTTTATTGAAATATGATTGGCATGATACCGCTAATAGAGGAATCAGAGTTGACCCTCCACCATGGTTTGGTCAAGATTAATACAAAGCCTAGATTTCACAACGTCAATGATGTCTTTGTCTTTTCTAAGCAATGTCAATAAGTTTATTACACATACATTCTTTTCTTTAGAAATGATTATTCTAGTGTTAATTGGTTATCTATTATGAAAACTAAACCTAAAGGTCATGTCTAAGTTGTTTAGGAAGGTAACAATGAAGTCATTACGGGAGCCAATGTCTTTCAACTTGATAAGTTAGTTGATTCACATTGAGTTACTTTGTCTATTGACTTCGAAGAAAATTTAAATTTTTATGTTGCTGATGATAATTTTATTGATGTTGGTGTTGATGAGTTAAATGATATATTGAGAACTAGTAGACATACAGAAGTTGATGAAGATGATGAGATCGATGACCTTCAATTCAGTGAAGAAGATGATGACATTGATAAAAAGAATATTAATCTTATTTTTCAGGTGAAATTTGTATCTTAATTAAACATATGTTTACAAAATTCATGGATGACACTTTTTTTAATTGATTCAAAGGTTTGAAATGTAATTTATGAATGATATGTGTGGTCTAAGATTACCTTGGATTGATTAAATTAAGTGTTTGTGATATTAGTGAGACTTTTAGTTAATGTTCTACATGGATTTTTTTAATTTAAGTGTGTTCATAATGAAACTTGTTTTCGTTCATAACATTGAGAAAGAAGTATGATATAATGGATGTGATGGTGCTTGATTTTTAAAGAACATGTTGATTTATTGAATTTATTTGGATTGTTGATCATTAATGACTATTTTCGATTGATTGCAAATTGTTATGGTTTATTGTGAATGATTGCATTCTTTATTTTCCAATAAATTTCAACATGTTAGTAATTTTAAGAATTATGATATTATGACTAAATTTAAATACTTGTTGAATAAGTTGTGAATGTCACGATTATTATTTGAGTTTAACTGTGGATTATTGGGATTGAATGTAAAAACTTGAGATGTAGCTAAAGAGTTGTCCAAATAAAATCAACTCATTTATAGCATGAGTTATTGATGCGTATTTACAGGTTTTAAAATTTTAGGTAGGCTTCCATATCGAGGAGGTGTTGTTAATTATTATTTTTGATAATATTATTTTTTTATCAAGTTTTTTTTAGAAGATGAAGAGAAGGTTAGTAAAGATAGAGATGGATAAGAGCATTGTTGGTTTTTCTGGCAATGCTTTTGATGAGCATGAGTAGCTAGTGTCGCTAGGTGCTGACTATGACGAGACATCTTAGACACCATCTCTCGATGCAAGCTCATCGAGTGCGAGGGAGACTCACAAAGCAGGTGTCTCTTTTGACTGAGATTTTTACATAAGGAAATATATTGCTTAGTGAAAGTCCGACCACAATATATAAGTTTATTTCCTTTCTTGTAAGATAAAAAACTGAACAATAATTAATTAATTTTAATAAACAAATTAAAATTCAAGTTTATAAATATTGAGGTTGCTCAGACGATAACATTAATGATGAAATCAATGGTGGAAGTGCCTTTACTTCAATGGGGTTGGGTTTCCAAAAATTCTGAATAGAAACCTATGATTGATGCTTAGTTTGAAAAGTTTAATGTTAGTATATACATAAATAATTATTTTTTAATATTTAATTCGGTTAGTTTTTTAATTTTAACAAACTAATTATTTTATGAATTTGACATGCAAGGAAAATTTTTTTTTTGTTATCATATTTGATTTTTTTTATGAACTAGGTTGCATGGTTTCTGGTACGATGCCCAAAAAAGTAAAGAAATAAAGATAAAAGGTCTTCTAGGTTGGGAAGATGTGGCCTTGTAGAGGTATCAGGATGCTTATCTCGAGCATGTAATGTTAGAGCGTTTCTTGAGGTGGTCAAAATTTGGTTTAGAGAACCAAACCAAAGAGATTCGTGGTTTTCTGACCACACACATTGGCGAATCCATTATTTTCGTTTCACATGCAATGCAGATAATAAGATTTTGTTTTATATGATATTTTTTGTTAAATTATTTTATTATATAAAAATATTTAACTAATAATAGCTTCTTTTTATAAGCTAAGGTGTTTGAGCGCGATCCAAGAATGATGGTGTTTTTTTTTTATTGAAACCCATATATAGAAGACAAACATACAAACAAACAGATATGAGTGCAATAGCTCATAAATAGTCGAATCGAGAAGTTCATGATAAGTAGGATTTGAACATTTTTTTGAGTTATTTTTTTTAGGAAACATATAGCACTCGATTGTATGAGAGATACAGGGATGATCCTTCAACCTGTTAGGAAATTTTTTTGGATTTATGGTTAGATGCTGGATCTAATGGTGGACCTGATAGAAATTGGGTTTATGGTATCCCTAACACTACAACCAAGGATATACGAGTGGGTCGTAGTGTATCGATCGTTGGGAACTCACAATCTGGATCGAGCCAATAATCATTGATCATCTAGGTGATCATACAAGAATAAGTTCAAGCTAATATGACCAAACTTAGGGTTGAGACGACTGAATTGAGTGATAAATCGAATGTCATCAAATAGCTTTTAGCAACTCTCATTAGTGCCTATGCTCCACCTTATCACCCTTTTGCTATCGATAAAGATCCACCATTGTCTTCTCCTCCAGCTTTTGTTACCTAAATAGATAAACTGTATTTAATAATATTTTTAAATTACTAATATAAATTTACTTTTTTTTTAATTTAATTTAATTCTGTTTAAATTTTCTTAATTGTATTATTTGTTTTAACTTAAAAAAAACATAATTACATATAATACCGATAGAATGTGAAATACCAATGGAATTACCAACTGGCTTAGTCCCTCGAAGAGTTTCAGAGAGTTGAAAAAAAATCACAAGTCTTTGTCACTATTAAATGCAATTCTCTAAAAAATTAATTATATTGGTAATATGCATATAATCATTGATGAATTTACCATTGGTTTATTCCGTCGGTAACATACATATAAATGTAATTCTCTGACGGATTAATTTCATTGGTAATATTTGATAGTGGCTATAGTCATCCTATCACTAGTGATCGCTTAAACTTTGAAACTCTTGATGAAGCATTTTCTTCTCATGTTGAACTTGGTGACAACAAAAGGGTAGAAATCAAAGGAAGTGGTGATGTTAAAATCCACTCAAATGAAGGTAATAAAAAATATATTCATGAAGTGTTTTACTCTCCTAGCATTGGTCAGAATTTGTTGAGTGTAGAACAAATGATAGGAAGAGGTTATAAGCTATTTTTTTTAATAAAGAATAATGTGAGATTTATAATAAGAAGGCAAATCAGAGAATAGTTGTTGTCAAGATGAGTTTTAATAATATTTTTTCTTTTAACATGAAATCACTTTATAATGCTACTATGAGAAGTGAACATGCTGATGAATCTCATTTTTGACATTTAAGATATGGGCATCTGAATTACAATGGCTTGCAACTGTTAAAGTAGAAGAATCCAATGTCTGATCTTCCTTCTCTCTAGAACCAAGCTGGGATCTGTGAAAGATGTGTGTATGAAAAAATGCATCGTTTTCCTTTTCTAAAGACTGCTTGAAGAGCCAATGCACCTCTTCAATTTGTTCATGCAAATATTTGTGGCCCTACTTGAACTCCATCTATGAGTAATAAAAGATATTTCTTACTCTTTATTGATGAATATTCTAGAATGATTTGGATTTATTTTCTTGATAAAAAAATCAAAAGCTTTCGCTGTCTTTCTACGATTCAAAACTCTTGTAGAAAAGCAAAGTGGGTGCCAAATAAAGACCCTAAGGACATATCGTGGAGGAGAGTTTATTTACAAGCCTTTTCTTGATTATTGCAAAGAGAACGGTATTCAAAAGCAACTTATTATCCAATATACTCCTCAGCAGAATGGAGTAGCAGAAAGAAATAATAGAACTATTGAAGAAATGGCAAGAAGCATGTTAAAGAAGGAAGAACTTCCTAATAAATTTTGGGTTAAAGTTGTTAACATTATAGCTTACATTTTTAATAGATCTCCAACAAAGGTAGTACAAAATCAAACTCCATTTGAAGCATGGAATAAACAAAAGCTTAATGTTAGTCATCTTAAAGTATTCAACAGTATTGTTTATGCTCTTATTGGCTATAATGATGAATCAAAAGCCTTTTGACTTTTCAATCCTAAAAAGGATCAATTACTTTTATCCAAAGATGTTATTTTTTATGAATCTGCTACTTGGAAATGGAAAGATTCAATCAATCCAGAATCAGCAATACTGGAGTTATTTCAAACTCTAAAGCAGCCTGATGTTTTCAATTCTTAGAATGGAGGAAGCTCTTCAAGTTCTAATGATGAATCAGACTCAGAACCTCATCCAATGAGGGCTTGTCCATTAATTGACATTTATTACTCTTGTCATATTGCTTTCCTTTTAGGTGAACCTCAGAATTTTAAAGAAGCAGTAAGAAAGGAAGAATGGAGAAAAGTTATGAATGAAGAGATGACAAGTATTGAAAAGAATCAGACATGAAAATTAGTTGATCTATCAAAAAAAAAAAAGGCAGTGGGATTAAAATTAGAATAGTTTTTGCCTTATTTGAACAACTTCAATTGCAGATTTTTCAACTTGATGTTAAGTCAACATTTCTTAATAGAGAATTGCAAGAAGAAATCTATATTCGGCAACCCCCAGGATATGAATTAGAAAAAAAGAAAAAGTTTACAGACTTATAAAGCTCTTTATAGATTAAAACAAACTCTAAGAGCATGGAACAACAAAATTGATCTCTATTTTCATCAGAATGGATTTGAAAGACGTCATTCAGAACCATCACTTTATGTAAAGAAGAAAGAAGAAGACTTTCTAGCGGTCTGTCTCTATGTTGATGATCTAATATGTGTAGGAACAATTAACGATATAGTTGCAGAATTCAAGGTTGTTATGATGAAAGAATTCAAAATAAAAGATCTTGGTTTGATGAGATATTTTCTTAGCATTCAAGTGAAGCAATCTCTAAGGAAAATCTTTATTTCACAAGAAAAGTATGTTGCAAATATTTTAAAGAAATTCAACATGTTAGAATGTAAACCAGTAGCATCTCCAATGACAGCAAATGAGAAATTACAAAAGAATGATGATGCAGTTAAAATGGATTCAAAGATTTTTAGAAATCTTATTGGATCTTTAATCTACCTCACAAATTCAAGACCTGATATACTATTCTCAGTTAGTATTATCTCTAGATTTATGGAGAATCCTAGCAGACTTTATTTTGCAGCATCAAAAAGGATCCTACGATATCGTCAAGGAACTAAAGATCATGGAATCCTGTACAAGAAACAAGATGATAACAAGTTGATTGGTTATTCTGACAGTGATTAGGCTGGAAGTTGTGATGATAAGAAAAGTACATTTGGATATGTATTCTGTCTAGGAACATATATAATCTCATGGTGTTCAAGGAAGCAGAATTCTATAGCCTTGTCTTCTACAGAGGCAGAATATATTGCTACAAATGAAGTCGTTTGTCAGCTAGTATGGTTAAGGATAATTTTTTTTTATTTGCAACACAATGCCCTTGATCCTACTGTTATATTATGTTATCATATGTCAGCAATTGCAATGACCAAGAATCCAGTTTTTCAACTTGGTGAGTTAAGGAATCTAGTTTTTCATGCAAGATCAAAACGTATAGAGTTAAGGCATCCTTTCATCAGAGACATGGTGAACAAAAAGAGATATAGAGTTAAGACATCCTTTCATGAGAGACATGGTGAACAAAAAGGAGATACAACTAGAGTTTATTAATATAAATGATCAACTTGCAGACATTCTCACAAAATTTGTTTCAATTGAGAAGTTTCAACCATTCAAGGAGTTTTTAAAGATTACATATTAAGAGGGGGTGTTAAAGTATAATTTATAATTCTTAATATCATTTATTGTTAGTTTTTATGGCTCTATGTTCTCTTAGTTTTCCCTAGATTATGAAAGTTTATGTGCTACTTAGATTTCATTAATTTAGTTATTGTTATATAAGGCCTTTTTATTCTGTTTTTGTAAGTAATCAAATTTAAAAAAAAAAATTATGATATTGCACTGCAACTCTACCATTTATCAATCCCATTCTTTTTCTTCTCTGTTTCCGCAGTCGTTCCAACAGAGAGTTGGATCCCTTTTACCTGTGGAGTATAAAAATACTTCATCATGACTTATCTGGGAAGACAAAGGGGCATAGCCTGTTATCCTAGGGTGGCACTGCTAGTATTGCTTCACATTGTAAATTTTACTGTCAGTTTTAGCTTTATGTTCAAGTAATTCATCTGATAGAAAACCTCCTGCTGTATTGATTCTAAAAACCAATGTTTTGATTGGTCGGGGTATCGACCAGTAAACATAAGTAAAGTGAAAATATTTTATGAATGATTGGATGTCATATACACGTTGTTTCATATGCTAGGCCAGTATAGGAGAAAAACAAGGACATATATACGTTGAAAAGTTGCAGATAAAACAGGGCCAACAGTGCCGGACATGGACATGTCTCTGGGTTTCCAGCCACATGATCGGTTTCCAAAGCTGGAAAATACCTTAATTTTATGTGTAATATCGATTATATATCTGTATTTTTTTTTATAAGAGTCCAATTTTATCAAATATTACATACCTTTACACGTGTGTGTGTGTATTAAAAAGATATACATGATTGAAAAAATAAATGATTATATATCGTACATGCGGGCACACTATGAATTTCTCTTAATCTTTGTCAGTATTAGTTTGAAAGAATAAAAAACAAACTCTTTGATTTTATTTTTTTTATTTCATAATGGATTTAAGAAATGGGTTCACATATACGTATACTAGCTCACTAAATGTGTGGCCAGATCGTATAAAGACAAAGTTAAAGAGAATCTCCTTGGACCCCCAGCCCCACTGCTGCACTATATAGGTGAAGAAGGAGTGCATGGTCCCTCGAAAATAAAATCATAAGACTATAGAATATTGATTTATCGAGAATAAATATCTTATAATATTGATTAGGGTTCCGATTCAAATCATTTCTCTTTGAAAGAAGCAACGAATTAACCACATGCATGAAGGTGTAATTCAACGCGTATATAGTTATCAAAATTAATGCGAGACCTAGCCCCGCAAGGTGTCTATTCTAACTTGCAAGTCATTGAGTGGTCTGGTTTTTTTTTTTTTTTTTTTCATTTTTTCAAAACATTATCTGTGAAGATCAACCATCGTGTTGTTTTTGTCCAGGCCAC
>Ga0325414_1000813_pt1 | contig 27761 bp, 27 predicted proteins | sample PopdelMetagenome_8_FD_206183 | JGI IMG/M metagenome (GOLD analysis project Ga0325414, IMG submission 206183) | Populus deltoides microbial communities from Bellville, Georgia, United States - Leaf-PdKOR-R3 | ecosystem: Host-associated > Plants > Phyllosphere > Phylloplane/Leaf | place: USA... | reverse complement strand
GAGAGATCAGATTATAGATTGTAAAGGAAAATGAGAGTTTAGAACGATATTTTTTCTTTTGTTTTGTTTCTTGAAGACTTAAACCTGGCCTCGTGTAGAGAGAGAGAGAGAGAGAGAGAGAGAGGCACCAAATGTCAACTTTTAAAAATATTTAATCTAATTATTTCTAAACCTCACCAAACATAAGTGAAGTAATCTAATAAAGTCTGGTAGAAGAATAATCTGAAAGGTCTTTCTCGAAAAAGAAAAAGAAAAAGAAAAAGAATCTGAAAGGTAGGAGATGCCTTTCTTGATTTGTCATTTTTGGTGCGTGATTTCACGTAAAGAAAAGGAACGTGTGATCGGCATTTTCTCATCGGCCTTACACCCAAACTATTATTATTATTATAAACTAAAGCTTACCAGTAAAATACTTAGCAATTTTTGCTATTTACCCTTTATATTTTATTGTAAATTGTAATAGTGTATTTTTTAAAAAAATTTTATTTTAATTCTTAATTTTCTTTCTTTTGCCATTTTGAGTCCAAATTTAAACCTAATTACATGTTTTTTTTAAAGAAATGATTAAATTAAAAGGACAAGGATTGAAGTGAAAAACACGGGTAACATAGGTGGCGGCTTTGAGATTTTTTTGCAAAGTTCATTTTTGTTCCCCGTCATTTTTAGCTATTAAATGACCGGTCCTTATAATTTTTAAAAAATAAATTTTGATACCAAACTTCATTTTTATTATTTTTAGTCTTTTTTTGGTGGAGAAAGGGGGGTTGCCAGATTCCAGCTTAAAGAGAGAAAGTTACCATTGGTGATGATTTTAGCTATCAAAATGATCAATTTTTATGTCAAATGATTCCATATAATGAGGGGGGATTAAGATTATGTATTTTTTTTTTACCTTGAACACGATTAGAAAAACATATTTGAACTCGAGAAGATTTTTGGTTACGGGTTTTGGGTCAGTTGTTTCGCTCTTTTGGAGCCATGAATTGGATTAACAAGGTTCATAGGATGTTTTCTAGGTGTTTTGAGTCAAAAATTGGTTTAAATAGGTTTTTGGGTGAAAAAATCATGAACTTTGTTTTTCCGGCTACACTACACCATAGTTGGATTCTAGGAGTTTCAAACGACACATCATCTATTTTTTTTTTTTTTTACAATTAGGGTGTTGTCTGCCCTATTGAATCAACTTCAATTTCAAACAAATTCCACCCAACTTGATTGCATAACATTATAAAAAGCTTGGTAAGAGTCATATCGAATATAACAGTTAGGAACCCATTACTTCTTCTATTGTAAGTGATGTCATTATTGGTATTGACAATAGTACTACCATAAAAAAAAAATAGTATTTCAATACTATGAGATATTCTGTCAAATAACACAACAAAATCCAAGCCTAATTTATCAATATCACAAATTAATCAAAGTACATAATTCTAAAAAGTGTGTTCAACAAAACCCTAAACCATAACATAATTGACAACTCAAATTCATTAATTTTCTCCATAGATAACGAACCATCAACTCAATTGATGTACTTTATAGTTCATTATCATAATTTATAACTAATTTGAGAAAATCCTAAATTAACCTAACCATAACCTAATCAACAACCGTCTAAATTCATCAATTTTCTTTATAGATAATAAAAGTATTGACTCAATTGATGCATTTTATAGCTAATTAACATAATTTATATCTAATTCAATAAAATTTCTAATTTAACCTAAAATACCCTAACCCTAACCATAGCATAATTGACAACAACCTAAACTCAGTAATTTTCTTTGTAAATAATGAAGTTATCAACTCACTTTAATATATTATATAGCTAATTGACATAAATTAAATCTAATTCATAAAAATCTTAAATTACGCTAAACAACCCTTATTAATCAAAATAAAAATACAATTGATAAAGAGGAGGTGTATACCATATCTTTAAATGTTGAAAGTGGGTGGTGTTGGTGATGCTAAATGGTAGCGGCGGCGGCTAAGAATTGAAGAGAGACCCGTAGGTGAGAGGAGAGAAAGAGAAACGGGTGGTGTCATGGTTCTAGTTTTAGTGTTTTGAGGTGGGGTAGAGAGATGGTGGGTAGTGATAGTAAGGGAAGAGAAGAAGAAGGATAATAAGAAAGGAAGGGAAAGAAAAATGGATTTAGATTTTTTTTTATTAATATAGGTGTCCAGGTCAATTTACGCGCACATCGACTAATTCCACGGGCCCTGAAGTTAACGACCATATAAGCTTCCAGTGACCCTGAAATTTGTGGGACTTGAACTGATGACCTTTAGGGACCAAACCTAGGGTCTGACCGTTTTTTTAGGTGTCCAGGTCAGCTTGCGCGTACCTCAATTATTCCCACGAGCCATGAAGTTAATGACCATGTAAGCCTCCAGTGGCTCTGAGGTTTGTGGGACTCAAATTGATGACCTGTAGGGGGCAAATCTAGAGTTTGACCGGTTGAGCTACAACCCTTAGGGTTAGAAGAATTTTATTTTGATAGGTCGTAGATATGATATAAGACTCCTAAATTGTATACGTCACATACAACTTATCAAATTATAGAATTTTTTTCTAAATACTTTATGGATTATGTTATTTTTTTTTTTTACTATGCTATTTTTTTTTAAATCCCAAAACCCCACTACTGCCATTTATATATTGATTATTCTCTAATCCTTTTCTTTTTATTAGAGCATCGAATATTGTGTTCTATATTGGTGGTGCAATTGCGGGTATTGATCCACAAAAGATGCTCGTATTATAATGAGATTTTCCAATCACGTAAATAGAAAATAAATCTTTGGATACAAGTATATGCTTGTTGCTTCGAGACATTATTCTTTATATGATCATGAATAGTACTCCTCTGTTTCGTGTAAATACAGTATTTATGAATATTTTTCATAATGTGTCTTAGATGCATATTGTGATAAAAAAGGGAAGATAGGAAATATAACTTGTAACACAATTAATAATTTCTAGTGTCTTAATCATGAGGAGTGTAGATTAATTGATCAGACTCTAAGTTTGTTTTTTAAAGGTCATCAGTTCGAATCCCACAAACCTTAGGACATCTGGAAGCTTACATGATCGTTAACTTCAGGACCCGTGAGATTAGTCGAGGTGCGTGCAAGCTGTCTCGGACATCTACGTTAATAAAAAAAATTTAATCTCTAGTGTCTCATTTTACATCAATCTCCAACTTTATACTAGTTTCGTTTGTATATTTCTTTAATCATGAATTTTAGTTATAATTAATTAATGGTAACTCATTTGATAGAAGATCTTGTACCATGGAATTATTATCATATGCACAAACACTTGACTTCATGATTATATCTAAAAAATCTTGTTGGATTATTTAAGTTTAGAAAAACAGTTTTCAAAAAGAATAGATAAATAAACACTATTGCCATAGTTTAATTGACAAAAAGGTTTTTATTCTCAATAACCTCTGGAAATGTTTTAACGACTTTTCTCAGTAACTCTCCCAGAATCTCCAGCCGTCTCAAATCCAGTAAACTCCAAACTTTCTCTCTCAACCTTTAAACGCAAATGGACATGCCTCATCATATATATTAAATTAATAATTATAATATGCACAGTATGTTTGCTAGTGTTATTCCTATTACTTTTTTAAAAAAAATTTTTACTCAGAAATTTATTAAAATAATATATATTATTTATTTTTCAAAAATAATTTTTGATATGAATGTATCAAAATGATTTAAAAAAATAAAAAATATTAATTTCAAGTAAAGAAAAAAATAAAAAAAATTAATTTTTTTTAAAAGCGTTTTTGAAAAACAAAAACAACCAGAAAAAATATTTTTAGACATTTTTAATAGTTTTAATATAATAATATCAAAAAAATATATAAAAAATATAAAAATAATATTATTTAATATATTTTCAATTAAAAAACATTTAAAAAACACCATCTACAATGTTATTCTTTACACATCATGGTTCTCTTCTTATACATATTGAGAATTAATTCTAACCGATGCATATTAATATCCGTTATCTATTAGGTTTTTTAATAAGTATATGTAAATATAAATCATAATTTTAAATTAAATAAAATAAAATGTATTAAAAAATTACCTTGTAGTTTAATCTCTCTTTTTTACTTTATTTTTATTCTTTCAAAAATTACAAATTAATAATTTTTTAAATTTTAATAAAAAAACTAAACTATCTTCGAAATTCACTGTCTTCAAACACCCTTTCTCTCTCTTAAGTTTAAAAATAAAAAACAATAAGTTAAAATACTCACCGTTGCTTCGTTTTACTGTACTGTTGTATCTTCTCTCCATTGCTTTTCCACATGCATGGGCATTAAATTTGTTTATCTGATACCAGTTAAATCTTGATCAGACCTCGTGCACATGAAATCTAGATGGAGATGCTTGCTTTGCATGTTGGGGCCGGCCCTGATCTTATTCCTCCTCGGACATGGCCGGATTGTATTGCAGCACAAACTACGATCTTGGATCATGGTGTTACGATATCACCGGGAGCATTTTTCAGAGACATCTCGTTTAACAAGCAATCATTTTGCATCCTTTGATTCAGATGTTCTCATCATTTCAATTTTTCATTTCTAATTTTCACATAAATGTGCTGAGGAGACGATAACTGTCATTAATTGTTTTATGATCCTTGACATGTTTCCAAGTGTTACAGAAGGGGAAGATCATGTTGCCATTACAAGTGCTATTCAAAGGTAAATTTCATCTTGTCAATTAACCTCCAACAAAACAATTGCTAGTCTTGGTTCTTAGCTCAAATACCCTTTTATTTTCATAGCTAAAACTCTCTTTTCTTTCTCTATCTCCCCCTCTCTCTCTGGGTTTTTTTTTTTGTTTTCTCTTCTTTTTCTTTCTCTATCACTCCCTCTCTCACATGGGTCTTTTTTTCTCTCCATCCCCCCCCCCCCTCCCCCACTTTTTTTTAGGTATTTATAGAGAGGGAAGGACCTCTAGGTGACTTGATAAGTACCTTTGATCCATTAATATAAATCCCAACAAAAAATGTCATTTTCTTAACAAAAACAATTATGGTTGTCTAGCCTCATGTAGATGTCTCTTTGTATGGTTGTTTCAAGAGTTTTCTAGTTATGTTTCTAGTTATGGGTAGGGGTTGTCGGAAAAAAAAAATGTCAAGATAAATGGTGGTGTTTTTTTTTTTTTTGACTTTTTGGTAGGCATGGGACAAATCAAATTACATCTAAAGTCAGCCAACAACCATGTGAAAATTATTATCATAACACGAGATGCATAAAATGGCGTTGTTTTGAGTTATTTTATTTGATAAAACAACATTATTTAATCCAAGTGTAAAACGACATCATTACATGTCATCAGGAATTTATTTTTTAATTTGATCCTTTAATTATAGCGTCTTTTTATCATTTTGTTCCTTGGATTTTTATTCTTATCTATTACAGCAAATTGGAACCTTTTTCTTTCATTTCCTTTCAATTTAGTCTTTAATTGCATATTTAGACAACTCTCTCCTTTCTCCGTCTCTTCCAATTCAATCCTTGGTTTTGAAATTTTATACATTTGACCGATTTCAACATTTTTATCTTAATTTTTCTTCATTCTTATCTTTAGTTGTATTGAAAATAACCATTCAATTCTACCATCTTTTCCAATTCAATCTTTGACTTTCTAATTTTCAAAATTTCAACAATTTTATCAATTTTCTTTATAATTTTACCATTAATTGCAATTTTTCCTGATATAAACTTTGTGGATATAAAGACTTATAAACTCATAGTCAAATTAACTATTTTTAAAAAAAGCTAAATTTAGACTTGTAAGTAAACTTAATACAACAATAACCTGTACAGAGATATCGAGACTATAAGTAATCAAACCCCACTTAAAGTCTATGAAGAGACACGAACCAGAAATATGAAAGGTGCCACAAAGATTAGTTAATTCTTTAATAATTCAAGTTAAGCGAAGTGCTTTGAGGAAAAAAAGTATCAGTAAAACCTTACACACAATAATAATTGTTGAAATCAAAATCTTGTCTAAAAAACCCTAATTATAAGCTAACTCAATTTATACTAGATAAAAAAATCATAAACAATACTAAAAAAATAATAAAAAAAGTTTTAAATAAAATAAAATAAAAACTAAATCAACTAGAAAACTATTATATTTCTTATATATTAGCTTCTTAACCTTATCGCAAGACCTTCCTAATTCCAATTGATTTGAGATTTTAACCCAATATAAAACAAGACCTTTGAGATCTTTCGTTAAAATTTTAGCTTGATCCAATAGATACATAAAACAATATGATTGTTAGATTAAAACAATGCATTACAAAAAATAAGCCTTTAACTACCAAAATTAATTAACTTATGAAATAGCCATAAATTAAATTGACTAAAATTTGATCATCACTTATTGAAACTATGTCCTACTTGAAATTCACACCTTAAAATTCACTTTGTCCTAAATACTTTGAATAAACCTATTAAATGGATCTTTAAGTTGTTTTACTCTTGATCTTATAATTGGCCCAACTATAACTTCTAATGGATTTTTTTGTCAAAACTTGAATCGCATCATCCTATCTCTCCTAAAAAAGATTCATTCACGAATGGTCACCTACATCAAATAAAAAGATATTAGAAACATTGAAAGTAGCATTAACACCATACTCATTTGGTAGATCAATTTTATAAGCATCATCATTAATTTTTTTCAAGGATTTGAAATGGACTATCTTCTCTTAGCATCAACTTAGATCTCCTATGTTTAGAAAACTTTTCCTTACACATAATGTACCCAAATCCAATCATCTAGTTCAAAGATAACCCTTTTACTACCCTTATTAGCTTTGAATGCATATTGTTAATTATTTTTCTTTATTCAAATGTTGTACACTTTCATGAAAAGCCTTCATTACCTATGTTTTTCTACTACCATCAAAACTAATATTTTCATCAATAGATAAAGGAAAGAAATCCAAATGAGTCAAATGATTAAAGACAAACAATTTCAAAATAAGAATAATTAGTAATAGAATGCACTTATATTATAGCAAATTCAATAATGACAGACAATATGATAGACAATCTTCTAATTTTTTTTAATTATTTTAGATGATAGCTCTTAATAATGCAGTTAAAGTTTTATTAACTACTTCAGTTTGACTATCTGTTTATGAATGACAAGTAGTAGAAAATAAAAATTTTATTTTTAATTCCCCCCACAAAACCTTCTAAAAATAGCTAATAAATTTGACATCACAGTCAGACACAATGCTCCTAGGTACCCTATGGAGTTGAACTATCACCGTAAAGAATAAATCTATTATATTAGTTGTATCTTCGGTTTTATGACAATGTGAAACGTGCAATCTTAGAAAACCTATTCACAATTACAAAAACAGAATCCCTACCTTTTTTTGACCTATATAAGCCTAGCACAAAATCCATAAATATATCAACCTAAGGTTCTTTAGGCACTAGCAAAGGAGTATATAAACTGTGAGGTAAAACTTTAGACTTAACTTATCTACATGTTATGGTATCACAAATTCTTTGCACGTCTCTTTTCATCTTAGACCAATAAAAATGTTCATGCAAAACATCTAAAGTCTTAACAACCGTAAAATGTCCCATTAATCTATCATCATGAACTTCACGAATAAAACAATTTATGCATAGAACAATTTGACACACAATCTTTTTTCTTTAAATAAATAACCATCAAACCTAAAAAATTTATCAAATGTCAAATTCTCACATGCTTTATATACTTGGTTAAAATCATCGTCATATAATATTTCACATACTCAAATCCTAATAATCTAGCATTTAAAGTTAAAAGAAATACATATCTTCATGATAATGCATCAACCACTATATTTTGCTTACCTTGCTTTTACTTTATCACATATAAAAATCTTTTTTATGAACTCAACCCACTTGACATACCTACTAGGTACCTCATTAGAAAAAATATCCTCATAATCCTACAATAAAGAACACAAACACTAACAATACAATGATTAAGTTTATTAGTATTAAAATATACCTCTTTAAATACAAGTAAAATTATAGGCATGTCAGAAAAATAAACAATCTTAATGTTACTTCCTTTTGCATAAAAACTATGTTTTTTTTTATCCACATACTCTTCTTTTCTCAACTTCCTTTCTTCTTTCCTATTTTCTTCTCTCCTCTCTCGGTCAAATCCTTATTAATTCCAATTTTGGCCAAATCTAACCTTCTTTTCTCTTGGCTCACTTTATTCACTCTCCCCATTCACATGGTTGATCTTTTTCTTCAGCTTCACTTTCTCCTTTCAACTTCAATTGGTCTTCATACACTTGTCTAAGAGACTATGGTACAAGTGTGAATATCTTCTCATTCTTCTCAAAAGAATACTTATTCTTAAGCCCATCATGTTTTTTTTTAATCAAATTATTAAGGTATCCCTAGCAATAAATAAATAGTATGCATAGACACAATGCCACACGAAACTTCATCATTATATTTTCTAACTAAAAAAGGAACCAAAATTTGTTTATTAACTCTTACTTCTCCACAATCATTTAACCATTGAAATCTATAAGGCTTTTCATGTTTAAAAGTATTAAAATTCAATTTTTTAACAAATATAGTACTAGCAACATTAGCACAAATCCCCCTATTAATAATCATACTACATACCTTATTATTTATATGGCATCTAGTATGGAATATGTTTTTTATTTGTTTCTCTACACCATCCTCCTTAATATGAATATTAAGTGGTCTCCTAATCACCAAAGCATCTCAATCAACTAGATACTCAACATCACTACAGTTCCTAAGTGGTGACATCCTATCCCCCACTTTATGATTCAATCTCTCCATACTTCCTCATAACTATAATTCTTTTGTTTGGATATTGAAAGCTATATGTCCTCTCTAAACACCTGAAACACTTAATATCACGATTATGATTAGATGGGGTCTTGGCTTTACCTTTTGTTTTAGTGGCCAAATCTTTTCTCTAAGCTTTAGATGATCATTGTTGCCCACAATATTCGGCTTTGATATGGTAGTCCTCCCCCCCTATATTTCAGTCTTTAAGCTGAAAAGGAACTTGAATTACTTCCATGAAATGTTCTCTTCAACTGCCTCTCTATCTTGGTAGTTATATAAACCATAGCTTCAAGCTCAACATAGTGATTGGATTATATGCTTTTTTTTTAGAGGAAATGAAATATTCAAATGATTTTTCATTGAATGACTATACATCAATTTATTGTGATGTAAATAGCAGTAAGAAAGCTAAATGAAAAAATGTCGGTTCAGTTTAATGTTTTGTAACGTAGAGTTAGAATACAGGTGTGAGCTAAGTAAATCTTGGTCCTCTTGAAAATACCAGTGTAAGTGAAGACTTTTCTAAATGATACAGGAAAAAAACACCTATAATTGGAGTCATAGTGACAATAGTAATGTTAATCATCTAGTCAGTGTTAGGGACATTTGGAATTTAAATGTGGATGACACATTTTTAGTTTTAGGTAGGGATAATAAAAAAAAAATGGTAATTCCATATATTTTGATATTGAAAATCAAGTTTTTGGGATTGACAATAATCATTCTTTTTTTTTTATTGAATTAGAAAAAGAATTTTCTAGTTATTTAAATAAAGGGTCTAGAAGTGATGATTCCCACTATAATTATTCTAATTCTATGTATGATACTAGTATAGCTAGAATAATTACATCAATAGCTACATTGACAATTGATGCGATCTTGACCACAAAATCAAATGATCTATTAAAAATGTTCATTAGGTCTATTCTAAAGCCTAAAATGAAGTGGATCCAAGAGGAGTTCAATGAGCTAAATCAAGAGGCAATTTTCATAATTACCATCATAATTACCATCCATTTAAAATTTTCATTACATTTAATTAAGAGGATCCATAAAATAATCAACCGAGAAAACAAACTCTGAAGTTCTATGCTAATATTTTGAAAAATCTCTCCTTAAATGATATGTAATAAAGAGAATACATAAAACACATAAAAACACCAAATGCATAATCATATAAAAGCATAACTGTGAACAATACAGAGTGGATTAATTAAGATTGATATTATTGTTATGGTTTGTACATTTTATCACAATAAAGGAAAACACCAATATCTATGGTTGAACAAGCAACTGAAATTAATCAAGTAGATGTGAATAAAATAAGACAATAAGAACATGATAAGTAAAATGCAACCAATAACAACAACCAGATGAAAAAAAAGCCTAAATGTAGACAACAACTCAAGAACTAATAACAATGGGAGTAGAGAGGGCAAATAAAGACTAACAAACCTAGGAAAAGCAACCCAGGAATGGTCCTCAAGCCCCAATAATGATCCTTTAGCAGAAACATACAGAGGCAATGGATCCTCTAAAGAACAGAGAAGCAGAACTGAAAACCCCAACACATAAACAATAAACATTGGAGGAAAGACTATTAAGAACCACAGGGATAACAGAAGAGAAAACATGAAATGAAAGGAAAGTACTTTGTAGGAAAAGCACACTAGCAGAAACCAAATGAGAAAAACCAATGAATGTACATGAAAAAAAAAACTAAAAGAAAAAAGAAACCTATGCTTGGAAAAGAAGGTGAAAGAAAAAGCCCAGACAATCTCTCAAAGTCCCTAACCCAATGCAAAGCCTCTTTCCTTGTCTCTACAACTTAAGCTCCTCTTCCATGGCAATTTTAACTAAAAATCTTTACTGGCATTCACATGGAAAAAAAAATTCAAAACACACAGTGGTTAAACCAACGCTCTCAGTAGCTTTTGCTAGCTCTTCCTTCTCCCATTCTTTTATTTTTTTTCAATCAAAACCCTATGTATAAACAAATAAAACACAACAACAACATCAATCAATCATCTTCACCAACATAAGAAAAGGAAAAAAAATGCTAGCTTCTCTCCGTACTGGTCTTTTTGGCAAAAAAACCCACAGTCCTTCACTTAAATGTAGTCAAAAGAATCTAAAAGAACTAACTTGATAAAAATATACCTTCCCTCTAATAAGTAGAACAAAGTACTAAAATTCTAGCAGCAGCAGCAAGCATTCCAAGTCTTTGATTAATCCTTTATTGTAAAAAAATCAAACAGCTCACCTATTTCAACGTCTTCAACCATATAAGTTGTTCACGCGCATACATTAACAACAAAAAGAAAGTTTAACTAAGACAATAGTGACTAAATTAGCTGCAAGAAGCCTATAACAATCATCGCAATCATCATGGAAATTGAAATAACAGAACATACTTTCTAAGAGCTTAATGGTGCAGAGTAAGACCCAAGACAACAACATCAACCATACATTAAACAAAATATAAAATAGTTAGGAATAAGTAGTAACAAACATAAAACAAAAAAACATAAAATTGCATAGGCAAGATACATCAAAGACCCTTTCACAAATTTTGTTTAAAGTTGGCAACTTTAACAGTTATCCTCAAGACCCAGATCAAAGTATTTAAAAGCTCATAAACTTAAATGAGTCAAACAAATAACTAACAAAGAAAGCCCAAAACATATAAACATAGAAGCACCAAGACAAACTTACACAGCAGCAGTGAAAGCTATTTTTTTCTGTAATTCTCTTTATGCACTCCAGTTCAATAATCCAACCTCCAACAGCCCTTAAAAACCACATCCCAGTAAGAAGATTGGTGGGGACACCAAACCCGAAATATTATTTATGCACACGTATGATTATAGATGATGGAGGATTGCCCAAACAATTGAGAGATTGGGCTTTAACTTATATTTTTTTTGTTTTAATTTATATGAACTTTTAGTTAAGGTTTATTAATTTGGCTTTATTTGTTGGGTTTGATTTAATTATTGTTGGGCATTTTATTTAGTGGGCCATAAGTTCAATCGCCTGTTCTAGTTAGGGTTTTAGTATCAATACCCTACTTTTCTAAATGTTAAGCAGTTTTGATGATTAATGAAGATATTACAGACTTTGCATATCTCCAATCCCTTTCTTCTCTTCCTTAGCTTCTTTCTTTCTCTAAAGCTTTTTTCTTTTCTTGCTTTACTTTTTATTATTTATTGTCTCGCATCAAATTTGGTATCAGAGCCAGGGTTTTAATTGTTTTTACAATTAAACGATCCACAATGTTTATGCTAAACCCTAGATCCGGTTTGATCTAAAAAAAATTTTGAAACTTGTTCACTGTTAAAAAAAAACCTACTGTTCTGATTGAAAAAAAAAGAAAAAAAAGAGGGAAACACCGTTCATCTTGTCCATAGCAAACAGCCGCCGAAATCAAAAGTGTCATTGTTCATCATAAAAAAAAGCTCACTGTTCAGCGTTCACTCTTCATCAACGCTGATCGGAAACTCTGCCTCATCGCTGGTCACACCAAGACCCACAATGACAGATTCTCCTATAGAAGGCCACTCCCTACGCCACCGAAAAATTACACCAATTCGTCTTCAGCGGCGCCTCCATGGACCACAGCAGACCTGCAGTTTTGGCAGCCAAACCAGCAGCACAAAACCATCAGCCACAGCCACCCACAAACCTATCACCGCCAGTACCGACTAGTGGTTCCTCCCAGCAAAGGCAGCGCCTCAGCTAGTGTCATCCTCTTCAGCTGCCACCGTCCACAACGTCATCGCCCTCAACCATTAGCAACAGACAGAGCAGTAGAACCGTTCGGTAGCAACCACTACCTTCAACAGATTGTAGTTGTCCTCGCTTCCAACAGTTACGCCCAGCCGGCAACAACAACAAACAAAAAATCACAGAAGATAAAGGAAACTTGGCAAAGCAATTGCAGCACAGTAGAAGAAATTTGAGGCGAAATTAATTAACCCTGCCATGTCATCCGCCACGTCAACTCTCTGGATCCACGTCAGCACCCCAAAGCCACATCATGCCAATCAGCCACGCCACTGGATGCCACGTCAGCTGGCATCACCATGTCATCGCCTATTGCCACATCAGCTGACACGTAATTTGAGGTCCATCATGATCAATTCCACAGTTTAAATCTTGGTCGGTAAATTACTCTACTTTTCAGTTTGTTGATTTTACCTCTTTGGTATTGTACTTGGTATTCAAAATTATCATTGCTATTACTTTTGTGCCAAAAACATCATAAAAAAATATTACCTAACATTTTTAATTGTTAATTTTTGTTCATCAACCTCTTTCATCAGTGATAACTAATATCTTATTCTATTTGATAATTATGAGTTCTTGCTTGTGACATTGTGTTTGATTAATAATTTATGCTTAAGAATCTAGTATTACATGCTTACAATTTTATTAGTGTAATTTGTTCTTGATTAATCTCCACATTTAAGAAAAAAAAGTAAAAAAAAAGATTAAAAAAATTAGCTTTATTTTTGTATTGTGATTTTACATGCAAGAACCATTTGTGATCTCATTTCCATTTATAAGTTAGTGTTGCATGCATTTGTGTCATGATTATCTAGTGTCCAAGCTTAAGTTTACACTTACTGTAGACTCAACCTTTAGTGATACTCTCAACGACCATTTAAAGGGAACTGCAAACTTAGATGATCAACATGTTTAGAATAATTGAGCCCCAAGAGAGTTTTCAAATAAGACACTCAAAGACCAATACATATCACAAGAATAATCATTATGGACAAGTTCACTCTGAGCGCCACCAATATGACTATCATTTATGTTACTCTAAACATGATGACTTTGATGAGCGAGTCTTGAGTCCTAACAAAATAGAAGCCCCCACTTTTGATGGTCATCATGACCCTTGGATATTTGATATGTGGATTCGTGATATGGATAGATTCTTTGAGTGGCATAACTTGTCTGATAATAGGAAAGTTAGATTCACTAAGATGAAACTTATTGATGAAGCCAAAATTTATTGGAGAGATGTTGAGGATTATTTAGAGATGAGAGGTAAACCTCCTATAACTAATTGGATCAAAATGAAACAAAAACTATATGAAAAGTACCTACCCCAGTCTTATAGGAATAAATTCTTAGACCAATGAAACAATCTAAGATAAGGGAATAAGTCTATCAATGAGTATATAACGTAGTTAACGATTACATTATTAGATGTGCCATAAGAGAGAATGAAGCCATGACTTTGCGTAGATTTTGTAAAGGCTTAAATGATGATTTTAGAAGAGAAGTTGTATTTCAAGGTGTATCTACCCTTAACCAAGCTTATACCTTAGTTCAAAATTACAAGTTGGTCATGAAGAATCAGTGGATGAATCATTAGGGCTCTTATAGTATCCCTACCAGGTCCCAATTCAGAAGTAGTGATTCTTTGTTAGGTGCTCCACCCCACAGACCTAATCCCAGTAGCACCCAACTTTGTAAGAAAGATAAAGGCAAACGAGTTGTCAATGAAGTGTCTAAGGTGAGTTCAAAGGATAAGTGTAGTAATTGTTTAGGTTTTGGTCATATTTCTTTAGATTGCACCTCTAAACCCTTAGTCATCCAAAAACATAAGAATATAGATAAAGAGGAATATTGTAGTGTTGAAGTGTATTTCAAGGTGTATCTACCCTTAACCAAGCTTATACCTTAGTTCAAAATTACAAGTTGGTCATGAAGAATCAGTGGATGAATCATTAGGGCTCTTATAGTATCCCTACCAGGTCCCAATTCAGAAGTAGTGATTCTTTGTTAGGTGCTCCACCCCACAGACCTAATCCCAGTAGCACCCAACTTTGTAAGAAAGATAAAGGCAAACGAGTTGTCAATGAAGTGTCTAAGGTGAGTTCAAAGGATAAGTGTAGTAATTGTTTAGGTTTTGGTCATATTTCTTTAGATTGCACCTCTAAACCCTTAGTCATCCAAAAACATAAGAATATAGATAAAGAGGAATATTGTAGTGTTGAAGTGTATGAGCCTAATCTTGAGGATTTTAGTGACCTAGATGACAAGGATATGCAAGAAGAAGGACCTAACACAATGAGTCCACATAAGTTTGAGAATAAGGTTAAGAAAGAGTCTGATATGTCTGCTTTAATGGTAGAGGAAGTTTTAGGGAACTCTTCAGTGGAATCGCCTATAAAGATAAGTATGGTCTTAGAAGAGTTTCATGATATTAGTCCTCCTAAATTACCTGATTCATAAGTTTAGAGCAACATGTTGAACTTTTGACCCCTTACCTCATGCACATGATGAGGAAGATGAAGATAATCCTAGTTTACTTGATTGTGTCCATACCATATCTATACAGGTTTCAAACAATGTTTGTCTCATTCCACACCCTCAATCATTTAGTGTTCATAGTTACAAATATTAGAAGCCTATAGAACACCTTCATATATCTCCTCACGATAGGATGTCTAAGTCAGCTGAGTCATTACCATGTAGGGTTCATAATCTGTATATTGAGATCATGAAACAAATTCAAGCAAGTAATGAACAATACAAATTTTGAGCTGATTTACTTAAGTATCATGATGCATTTAATGTTGGAGATTATTTCATGATACAGATTAGACCTGAACGGTGTTCTTTGGAAACCGATCATAAATTGCAAGTAAGTAGTGCTAGACCATTTAAAGTTTTGCAAATGATTAAATCAAATAAATATGTCATTAAATTCCCATTAAACTTTGATATTAGCTCTACTTTTAACATGAAAGACCTCAGTATTTATAAAATACAACCTATCCCTGATGCTTCTTTTGATACCCCTACCTCATTATCCATATCTTTAGCACAAAAGGAACATATTAATGCTGCTTTGAATGCACAAGTTGTTTTTACCAGGGATGGTGAACTTCAGCAAATCCCGGTATATGGGCTCGACGACCAGATTCAAACTATACTTGGATTATCAGAAAGACATCACAACAACTTGATCCTTATATTTGAGAGCGTTATCGGAGTTGCCTTAACCTACACTTGACGGGGTCGAGTTCTTCCAACCCTTGGAGAATTGATGGGGACACTGAACCTGAAATATTATTAATGCACGCATATGATCAAAGACGATGGAGGATAGTCCAAACAATTGAGAGATTGGGCTTCAACTTATGTTTTTTATTTTAATTTATATGAACTTTTAGTTGAGGTTTATTAATTTGACTTTATTTGTTGGGTTTGATTTAATTATTATTGGGTATTTTATTTAATGGGCCATAAACCCAATTACTTGTTCTATTTAGGGTTTTAATATTAATACCCTACTTTTCTAAATGTTAAGCAATTTTTTATGATTAATAAAAATATTACAGATCTTGTATATTTCCAATTCCTTTTTTTCTTTTCTTTTTTTTCTAAAGCTTTTTATTTTTATTTTTTTATTATTTATTATCTGGCATCAAAGATTTGAGTTGTATAAAAAAAAAATAAGAAGAAGAAAAAAAATAAAAGCACAGCTCAAAACCCAAGGAAAAAAAAAATTAAACTGAAGTGTAAAAATCTTAAGTTAAAGAGAAAATTAAAGAGCCACAATCAAAAGTCGAGCACCACTGCAATGTTGGAGTTAAATAAAAAAAACCAGTAAAAAAAAAGAAAAGATTAATTGATGATTGGGGTCTAGTTCAGCGTTGTCAAGTAGAAGTGTTGTTGGTGCCCAGGCGGCGTGTCAGGATCTTCAAAGAGAGAGAACAAGGGTTGTGTGCCTGGTTGGTGGTATGATGTAGATGGTGGGAGGGTGGTTCTATTGGCCAGAATCCTCTTCTTATTCGCTGCGATCTCCTTCGTCTCCCTCTCCTCAGTCTTTTAGCCTCCTCCATTTCTCTTCTTGCAGTGGCGTGTTCCTTTAAGAGAAAGAACATGGGTTGCGTGGTTGACAGGGTGACTCTGTTGGCTCGTGAACCCTTTTCAGTGGCGTGTTCCTCTAAGATAGAGAACATGGGTTGCGTGGTTGACAGGGTGACTCTGTTGGCTCGTGAACCCTTTTCTTATTCGCTGCCATCTCCTTTGTTTCTCCTCTCCTCGGTCTTTTTGCCTCCTTCGTTTCTCCTCCTGCAAGCCCTTTTGGTTTAGAGAAAGCTGTGGCATAATATAAGAAAAATAAATAAAAATAAATAAACTGCATAAAAACCCCAAAATAAACTTCCAGAATAACCAAGCCTTCCAAATTAATAAGCCTAAAATCGTTATAATCCACAGTAAAAATAGTGTAGAACCACAACGCCCACATAGTTTTTTTTTTTTAACTAAAAAATGAAAATAAATAGAAACATTCTTTATTTAAGGGCAGGGGTTTGAAGGTTAAAAAATAAGGGGGAAAAAAGTACTAAAGCGCAATAAACCCAGCCCATCCATCGCTTACCTTCTTACGTTTTTCTCCTTCTTTGTCATTCTTTTTGGAAAATTAAAAAGAAATAATAGAAAGAGAAGCCATTGATGACGTTTGTTAAAGCTTCAAGCAGCAATGGACCGACACCATAACGAACCCAATCACGAGGATGAACCTAACAACGCTAAATTCACTCGACCTCTCTCTGGAGATGGAGCTAGCACTGGGTAATCTGTGCTTTTTTTCCCATAGAAAATAATCTGTATATGTTTAACTTTTAGCTTGATAACACTGTAATTGAGGCCTCTATTTAGTTGGGCATATGTGGGATTTGAAAGTAAATAAATTTCTTTTATAATTTCTCTCTGTCTTTCACAGGAACCAAACAGGGAATTAAAGTGTGTTTTTTGTATAAAAAAAATTAGTTCAATTGCTCTTAAGTGGTGTTGGGTTCTTTTATTAATTGCTTGCTTGAATTTCATAGAGGAGAGAGCCCCTTATATTATATATATAATGAATGGCATACTAGTAGGATTTGGTTTGGCTTGGCTTGGCTTGGCTTGGCTTGGGTTAATAATTAAACCCTTTTGTTATAGTAATCTTCTTATTATAAAATGATAATAAAAAAGAAAAAGAAAAAGATCCATTCTGGTAGTCATAGGAATGTGCTTATATGTTCTTTGAGATGGTATATATGAACCTCTTGGAAAAGATTTAGCAGTGAAGTTTGATTGGATTTTACTCTTTAACATGTGTTGCAGAAAGATTTTCATTGGAGGTTTAGCAAGAGAGAGACAACTACTGGTTAGTTTCTTCGTCATGTTCCAATTCACTAATGGAGTCCTTTTTTTTTCTTTCTAACAAAAAGAGTGTTTATTCTTTTGGCTATATGTGTTTATGCAGCACAATTCATCAAGCATTTTGGTGAATATGGTGAAATTTCAGATTCTGTGATAATGAAGGACAGGAAAACAGGGCAGCCTCGTGGATTTGGCTTTTGTGACCTATTCAGATCCATCTGCTGTTGATCAAGTCATTCAAGATACTCATACTATCAATGGCAAACAAGTAGGATTTTGCTGTTGGATTTAAAAACTGAACATCATCCTTTTCTCTTCTTCTTTTTTCCCCCCCAAAAAATCCTTTAAATTTAACTTGTTAACTTGGTTGGATTTGTTGATCTTTGTTGTGGTTTTCGGATTCTTTAGGTTGAAATCAAGGGAACAATACCAAAGGGAGCTGTTGGGTCTAAGGATTTTAAAACCAAGAGGATATTTGTAGGTGGAATACCTGCGGTGGTGACTGAAGGTAATTTAAGCAGGTGGGCATGGTTACCTTCCATTACTGTGTGCATTGTTTTGACTGTTTGGGCATTTGATTTATCTATTGTAATGGACAGATGAGTTCAAGGAATTCTTTAAGGTTACAGAACATCAGATCATGCGGGACCACCCGGTAATTATTACAATTACTCGAGGACATGGTATAGCAAGTAGTTCATGATGTGTTAGTGATGCTCCTATTCTGTGTATTTGTCCCAACAACATGAACAGCAAACTTTGAAGAATGTCCAAATCTCAGTATACATGATGGTTAATGTAATCATTACCTGTTATTTTTCTCAAGAATCGTAAGTGGTATTTACAGAGAATTTTAACCAAATTTTCTGTTCAACCAAAACCATATAGAAGCCCTATTTGAAGAAAGAGTCAGTGGTGGTCTTCTACTCGTACATTGTCATTTACACTTGGCCAATTACATTAAATTTTAAAACGTTTGACCATTGGCAAATTTCTAGTCACATATCATTGATTAAAAATTGCTTTGTAGAAGTTTATTTCAGGTTCTCAAACGTTATTCTTGAAGAAAGGATGCAACCATTAAGAGTTGAGGGAGAGGACTTAAAAGGGGCATTTGTGGTTGCGTTTTACTTGTTCAGTTCGAACTTCAGTCAGGAAAACCAGCAGAAGCCATGCTAGCATGGACACGTGGGATCATTATTTCTTACCATTAGTTGATGCACCATGTGTGCATTTGAATTTACTCAATGGAAAGTTAGAAAGCCTTCTGCATCCATGTGCACATAGGATGTAATATTTAGAATACCATCTAGAACTCTTCTGTAGATCCAATGGCTTCTTGTAGTCCAGAAGTTTTTGGGCCTCACGATATGCAATGATGAAGATTTGGAAGCCTCGTTCAAGGCAGGAGCCATCAACAACATCAGTCCAAACTCGGCAGCCAACAGCATCTGAAGCCTCGAGCAGGAGGAAAGGGATGTTTTGGGAGTTGAGCCTGGTTGCGGCAGCTAGACCTGCAAGGCCTGCTCCGGTAACAATGACTCCAGTTTTTTTGGTCGTGTCGATGCATTGGGCTATGAGTCTGAAAGGGAGGTGTTTTAGAGGATGAGTAAGGGAGAGAAGGGGCAAGAGTGAGTGTAGTGATTGAATAAGGCTATATTGCAATTGCTATTTCTCTTTCGGTTTCTCTTCCACAAATAGTTTATCCAGTTCGAGTTTTTTTTTTTTTTTTACCTGGTACGATCCTGATCACGTTAAATTAAATTTAACTAATGCGTTTGCGGGGAAACTGTTTTGCCCGTCATTTAACAATAGCCAAGTATAATAGAGTATGTTTGTTTATTTTCCATGTTATTGCTGCGGTTTGAACTAAAAAATTTTGAAATAAAAAAAATAATATTTGGATTATAGAAATATTTTAACATTTTCATTAAATATGATTGTTAACTCTCCTGTTTCTTCTTATAAATGGATAACTCACAATATTTAAAGGATGAAGCGTATTTTATTTAGTCACTAATAGCTCTATATATAAGCCTTTACAGAGGAAAAACAAAAAAACAAACTTCACATTATTACTTTCTAAAAACATGGTGAGAAATCTAAATCAATTCAAATAATATTCTGCATTAACAACTTACCCCAACAATCAAGGGATTATTAACTGAAAAACATTAAAATTTAATGCATGCTTCAACATATCATCCTTTAAACTGAATTGCAGAACTGCAATCAGTTTACTGACTTCAAACACATACCAAGCCTTTCACGCAGCTTTAAGAACGCTTCCAATTTGAGAGGCTGTCATTATATCAGAAAGTTGTTCTTGTGTGCTGCAGTGCACTAGTTTCACAGTTCTCTCTTTTGTCAAGTCACGTAAAAAATGAAACTTTACATCTATATGTTTGCTCCTCACATGCATGACTGGGTTTTTCGACAGTTTTATGGACGAATTATTATCACAGAAAATGGTTGTGCATTTACTTTGAATATGTCCCAGCTTTTCAAGAACTCGTCTCAACCAAACTCCCTGGCATACACAGTATGCTACTGCAATGAATTCAGCCTCTGTAGTGGACAAGGTCACAAGTGGTTGCTTCTTTGAAGACCAAGAAACTGCTCCAGTTCCAAGCATGAAGGTGTGTCCAGAAGTGCTTTTCCTATCATCAATGTCTCCTGCATAATCACTGTCAGCAAACCCCACCAATTCTTCTTCTCGTGGCTCTTTTAAAAGCAATCCCCAGCTCAGCCGTTCCTTTAAAAAATCTTAGAATTCTCTTCGCGGCTTGCAAATATAATTTAATAGACCTCTCCATATATCTACTAATTAAGCAAATAGAATACATCAAGTCTGCCCTAGTAGCAGTTAGATACATAAGGCTGCCTATCATTTGCTTGAACATTGTTGTATCTACAGCAGCTCCTCTCTTATTCTTTGATAATATAGAACCTGGAACGATTGGATTCTTCACTGAGTTGCTATTCAGCAACCCAAATCTCTCCAACACTTCATGAGCATATGTCTTTTGACTGATAAATATTCCATGATGATCCTGTATGACTTTTACACCAAGGAAATACTTCATTTTACCAAGATCAGACATGGCAAATTCCTTTTTCATTGATTCCTTAAATCTCTCAAACATATCCTCATTGTTTCAAGTAAAACTCAAATCATCTACGTAAAGGCTTACAATGAAAATCTTAACTCCATCTTCAGTTTTCACAAACAGTGTGTGTTCACAGTAGCATTTCTCAAAACCCTCTTTAATGAAGTACCCTTCAATTCTGCTATACCAAACTCGGGGAGCTTGCTTGAGTTCATACAAAGCTCTTCTAAGTTTATAAACCTTATGTTCTTCTCCCCTTTTTGTGAACCCTTGTGGTTGATCAACAAATACATCTTCATTTAATTCTCTATACAAGAACATACTTTTCACGTCCAATTGATACACACACTAACCCTTTTGTGCTGCAAGAGCAAGAACCACTCTAATAGTATCCTATCTAGCCACCGGAGCAAACACCTCATTGTAATCAATACCATGCTGTTGTGAGTAACCCTTTGCTACGAGACGAGCCTTACACTTGTCAACCTCACCCTTCTCGTTAAGCTTGGTCTTATACACCCATTTCACTCCTATTTTCTTTGCTCCTTCTGGTAATGTTGTTAACTCCCAGGTCTCATTCTCTTCGATAGCTTTGATCTTTAATTTCATTATTTCTCTTCACTTCAAACTCTTGACAGCATCTTCGAAGCATGCAGGGTTTTCTGAAGCAGTGAACATCACCAAATTTTCAATCTCATCTTCTTCTAATAAACCTTCACCTGACACATAAAGGCATAACCAAACATGTAAATAAAGGCATAACCAAACATGTAAAGGTACACAATTTTCAGATCAATAAACTTCTTTGCAGCAACATAAATTTTCCAAATCAGAATTTTCCTAGTTTTATTTAAGATTTCTTAAGGGTGACAAATCTGATTCTAGCATATTTAGCATCATAATTTTTGGATTTTTATTATTTTCTTCTTAGTTTTTTGGGTTATTATTACTTATTTGGGTCAATTGTAAGTGGACTTCATATAAATCCACCTAAGAGGGGGTCCATTAGGATTTCTTTAAGTCTAGAGCCAGTATAAATAAAGACATAACCAAACATGTAATGGTACGCAATTTTCATTTCAATAAACTTCTTTGCAGCAACACAAATTTTCCAAATAAGAATTTTCCTAGTTTTATTTAAGACTTCTTAAGGGTGACAAATCTGATTCTAGCATATTTAGCATCATAATTTTTGGATTTTTATTATTTTCTTCTTAGTTTTTTGGGTTTTTATTACTTATTTTGGTCAATTGTAAGTGGGCTTCATATAAGTCCACCTAAGGGGGGGTCCATTAGGGTTTCTTTAAGTCTAGAGTCAGTATAAATAAAGGCATAACCAAACATGTAAGGGTACGCAATTTTCAGATCAATAAACTTCTTTGCTGCACTTATTGTATGTTGGTGGGATAATCTCCCTTCCTTGGTTCTCTAAAGAACTGAAAATGACTTATTGAAGAACAACTTTATTCATGGCATCATCCTTATACTTCTCATTTGCGAATCAATATTTGTTGGGTAGGGGTCTCCGTTTTCAGTAATGTTGGTGCCTAAATACAAGTTATCTTTGTGTTACACTCTTATCAAACCTGATTAACGTGGTTTTCCGGGAATTGGTGTCTTTGCGTGTGGGTTGTGTGACCACGTGATCACGAGATTTGCATCATTAGCTATCAGTGCTTGGCTTCATTAATCAAGTTATATCCTTCTGAAATTTTTGTTTCGTGTTGATTCCGTAAAAAATTCCTTAGTATCCAATTTCTTCTCCTTGAATTTGCGGCATATAAAAAAATAAATTGTTATTTCATTATGTTATTGTTCAAAATATATCAGTAGCATAAAAAAAAAGATAAAAGATAAAAGCAAAAAAAAAATCATTCAAAAAGACGTTTATTGGATTCTGCCATAGAAAACTAAACAAGATCAAATTAGATCAAATCAACTTGGAATTAGCTCAAATTTCATACTCTAATTACTGGGGTCCTAATCACACCACATATCAAATTTGGGGTTAATTGGATATCATTTGCTTTGGGTTTCAAATTCGGGTCTAATTAGGTCTGATTCATAACGTTTTTGCGTCAGTATATCAAACCTTATTGTAAATTTCTCAAACTTTATATTTTGTCTATTTGGGTTGATATCACACTATATCTGAAATTTTAACTCAATTGGATATCATTTACTATAGGTTCCAGATTCGGACTTAACTCGTTGTAAACGAGTCTGTTTTGCGTCAACTTTTGAAATTCACTTGCTTTCTATTGTTTTTGTTTATTGCAGTTTATTTTCATCATATCCAAAATATTTGGGTGTTGTTTTAACATTTTGCATATTTTTTGTTTTTGTTTTTATTCAAGTCTTTAGTTTCGTTCATATTTCGGATAGACTCGCTTGCTACTCGCGAGACTATCATCGCAATTTCATTTTACTTATTTTCTAGTTTTTATTGCTTCTTGAGTCATATATATATATATTTGGATTGCGCTGCCAAGTTGTTTCTATTTGGTGTTGGTTTCAGTTTCGCAAGAATCGCAAGAAGGTGAGACGAGAGGTGTGAGCGTGTGAGGATATTAAGAGTGTTTGAGCGAAACACGAGTGACATGAGATAATTTTTTTTTACCACTAACCTATTTTTGCAGGTACTATCATGTCAGATCAAAACAACCCACCACCTCATCCCGAGGGAGAACTTACGTTCCAAATGCAAGCCATGACGTAAATGATAGAGAGGATGAATTTTGTGATTGGAAATGTGTGTGACAGACTTGATAGGATGGAGAAATGTGGTAACAAGGCTGGTGCAAGCACCCAAAATGTAAGGAAGCTTGGGGCTGAACCGAAAGCAAACAATGGCAGTAGGGCCGAAAGGCCAAAGTGGGCTGATTATGAGGATTTTGAGGAGGCCGTTGATGATATTGGTGATGGTGGTTTTGAGGATGAGGCCATAGGCCATCGGGAAGGTTTTCGGCAGCCTAGAAACCAAAGGGATTATGGGAATAGAATTAGGGGCCAATTCGGCCAAAGGGAAAATTTCCATAGTGTTGGGGGACATGCTGATTTAGATGGTGATTTGGATGCTATCAAACTAAAAATACCTTCTTTTCAAGGTAAAAACGATCCCAAGGCATATTTGGAGTGGGAGAAAAAGGTGGATTGGATTTTTTATTGCCATAACTATTCGAAGACGAAGAAAGCGAAATTAATAGTCATCGAATTCATGGATTATGCACTGATTTGGTGGGATCAAAATGTTATTAGTAGAAGAAGGAGTGGAGAGAGGCCGGTAGCGTCATGAGAGGAGATGAAAGTGTTGATGAGAAGGCGATTTGTGCCTAACCACTATTATAAAGATTTGTATCTGAAATTGCAGGGTTTGAATCAGGGTTCTGGTCCGCGGATGAGTATTTCAAGGAGATGAAGATTGCCATGATTCGGGCCAATGTGATTGAGGATCGGGAATCTACTATGGCTAGATTTCTAAATGGGCTGAATAGGGACATTGCGAATGTTGTAGAATTACAACATTGTGTGGAATTGGAGGACATGGTCCATATGGCAATGAAGGTGGAGAAGCAAATGAAAAGAAGGGGCAGTACATGTTTTCAGACCAATTTGGCTTCATCTTCCTCAACATGGAGGTCGAATTTGAAGAGAGAAGGGGTTGTCCAACCAAAGTCTTATGCAAAGGCTGAACCATCTAAGGCCAAAAAGGATACTCATATGGATGGAAAAGGTAAATTTGAATCTCAACCTACTCGTGATAGAGATTTTAAATGATTTAAGTGTTTAGGAAAGGGGCACATTACATCTCAGTGTCCAAACCGAAGAGTTATGCTTACAAGAGACAATGTGAAGGTTGAATCTGAAAGTGACAAATCTAAAAGTGAAGAAATGCCACCTTTGGTGGATTGTACTGATGAGGAGATTGCATATCATGTTGAGGGGGGAGGTCTTGGTTATAAGGCGTGCGCTGAACATGCAAATCAAAGAAGATAATGTAGATCAGCAACGGGAAAATATATTTCACATTCGATGTCACATCCAAAACAAGGTATGTAGCATGATAATTGATAGAGGTAGTTGTGCTAATGTTGCTAGTGATACTCTTGTGAAGAAATTAAATCTGAGTTGTATTAAGCATCATAGGCCTTATAGATTGCAATGGTTGAATGAATGTGGTGAAGTGAGGGTTACTAAGCAAGTTTTGATTGCGTTTGCTATTGGGAAGTATTCCGATGAGATTTTATGTGATGTAGTCCCAATGCATGCTAGTCACTTACTTTTGAGGTGTCCATGGCAGTTTGATCAGAAAGCGATTTATGATGAGTTTAGAAATAGGTTCACTATTGTAAAGGATGGTAAAACCATCACTCTTGTACCTTTTTCTCCAAAACAAGTGTATGATGATCAAATGAAATTAAAAAAGGAATGTGAGGATGGGAAGAGTGAAAATTCACGTGAGGATAATGGTGAGAGAAAACCATCAGATTCGACTAAACCTAAATTATTAATTAAACCGGTTAAGAGTGGAGGTAAAAACCGAGGAGTGAAGTAAGCTTGTGTGATGATAATAGTGTGGAAAAATTAAAGAAACAACCTAATTTTTATGTAAAAGGATCTCAAATCAGATCTGTATTTTTCACTAATAAGCCAATGATCTTACTTGTGTATAAAGAGGCTTATTTTAACACTAACGATCTTGATTCTACTATTCCTAGTGTGGCTGTTTCTTTGATGCAGGAGTTTGATGATGTATTCCCTGAAGACATCTATAATGGATTACCACCATTAAGGGGGATTGAACATCAAATTGATCTTGTGCTCGGAGCTTCAATTCCTAACCGTCCAGCCTATAGAAGCAACCTCGAGGAGACGAAGGAGTTTCAAAGGCAAGTAGACGAGTTGTTGATGATGAAGGGGTACATTCATGAGAGTATGAGTCCTTGTGTTGTGCCAGTGCTACTTGTGCCTAAAAAGGATGGAACATAGAGGATGTGTGTCGATTATCGTGCCGTCAATAACATAACGGTAAAGTATCGACATCTTATTCCTAGGCTTGATGACATGCTAGATGAGTTACATGGATCATGTATTTTCTCTAAGATTGACTGAAAAAGTGGGTACCATCAAATTAGGATGAAAGAGGGTGATGAGTGGAAAACTGAATTTAAGACTAAGCATGGTTTGTATGAATGGTTAGTCATGCCGTTTGGACTTACAAATACACCTAGCACGTTTATGCATTTAATGAATCATGTATTGTGTACGTTTATAGGTAAGTTTGTTGTTGTGTATTTTGATGACATTTTGATCTATAGTAAGAACTAAAATGAGCATCTTGATCATTTGCGTAATGTACTTAGTGTGTTGCGTAGTGAGAAATTATATGCTAATCTTAAGAAGTGTACCTTTTGCATAGAAAAAATTGTGTTTCTTAGCTATGTCGTAATTGCGCAAGGTATCGAGATGAACAAGGAGAAAGTTAAGGCCATCCGGGATTGGCCCACCCCAAAATCGATAAGTGAGGTAAGGATTTTTCATGGACTTGCTAGTTTTTATAGAAGGTTTGTGAAAGATTTTAGTACTATTGCTGCACCTTTAATTGAAATTATGAAAACATTTGTTGGATTCAAATGGAATGATGAACATGATGAGGCTTTTAATTTATTGAAAGATAAACTTTGTTCGGCATCTGTTTTAGCTTTGCTAGACTTTACGAGAGCTTTTGAAGTTGAATGTGATGCATCAGGTATTGGTATAGGAGCTGTGTTAATGCAGGATAGGAGGCCCATTGTGTATTTCAACAAAAAACTTAATGGGGCAGCCTTGAAGTACCCTACATATGAGAAAGAGCTCTATGCCTTGGTAAGAACTTTAGAGACGTGGCAACATTACCTGTGGCCCAAGGAGTTTGTGATACATTCTGATCATGAATCATTGAAGCACTTGAAAAGGCAAGATAAGTTGAGTAGGAGACATGCCAAATGGGTTGAATTTATTGAAACCTTTCCGTATGTGATCAAGTATAAGCAAGGGAAAGAAAACATTGTGGCTGATGCACTTTCGTGCAGGTATGTTCTTTTATCTACTTTGGATGCTAGATTTCTAGGATTTGAACACATAAAAGAATTGTACAAGAATGATAGTGATTTTGCTAATGTTTACAGTGCTTGGGAAACTTTGGCTTTTGGAAAGTTTTATAGACTTGATGGATATTTGTTTAAAGAGAGTCATTTGTGTGTTCCAATAAGTTCTATGCGTGAATTGCTTATACGTGAAGCATATGGAGGCGGGTTGATGGGACATTTTGGTGTTGTTAAGACTTTGGATGTGTTGCATGAGCATTTTTATTGGCCTAAAATGAAAAAAGATGTGCAACGCATATGTGATAAATGTATAACTTGTAGGAAAGCAAAGTCTAGGACTCAACCACATGGTTTATATACCCCTTTGCCTGTACCGAAAGAACCATGGGTAGACATTTCGATGGACTTCGTCTTAGGTTTACCTAGGTCAAAACGGGGTAGGGATTCCATCTTTGTAGTTGTTGATAGGTTTTCAAAGATGG
>Ga0325414_1000810_pt1 | contig 27799 bp, 21 predicted proteins | sample PopdelMetagenome_8_FD_206183 | JGI IMG/M metagenome (GOLD analysis project Ga0325414, IMG submission 206183) | Populus deltoides microbial communities from Bellville, Georgia, United States - Leaf-PdKOR-R3 | ecosystem: Host-associated > Plants > Phyllosphere > Phylloplane/Leaf | place: USA... | reverse complement strand
GATAATTAGGTGGGCGGTTCCTTGAGATGAATCTAACCAACGAAAGGAAAAAAACAGAAAATGGAACCCAACAAGAAGCGAAGAATGTTGCAAATTGCAAAGCAGAAGTTTCTCTCAATATCTTTTGTGGTTGAATGGTTGTGTGCAAAACCATCTAATACACACAAAAAAAGATATGTTGATGCCGTGGTGGCCACAAGAAGCAGAGGGTTGGCCATTTAATACTTTCCCACATGCCATACATAAATATTCTCTCTTTCTAACCTAAATCACTTTGCTTGCTAGGTTGCAAAACATAGAAAAACAGGTAGGAAAAGTTGTGATTTGTAAGCATGTAACAAGGGAAAATAAGATATGTTGTGATAACCATTTATTTGATTTGAAAATGGGGGCTAGTTTCTTATTTCTTATGTAACTGTGCCTTGCCTGGATAAGAAAAGTAAGGAAAATTCTTACGCTGGATTTTCTAATCCGATAATACTTTGGATAGACCTCCCATCCCACTCTAGGCAACTCTTGGTATATATCTTTTCAAATAATTCATAGAGTTAATGAGTTTGAATTAATTTGATGTGGATTAGTTGATAACACAATAACAATACCAAATAATCAATTAGAAATGTCAATTATATCAATTACACGATGAAAAGCAAAGAAGTTCATAGTGGATTTAATAGGTTTATTCAAAGTATTTGAGCTAAGGTGAATTTTAATGGGACTACAACAAGTGACCATCAGATTTTAATCAGTTTAATCTATGTTCAAAAGGGGTTGATACTATAACATGGGCCTAATTATTTCATAATGGCTGTCCAAATAGAGCATGTGGCAGCCTTGATTAATTAAATATTTTCTTGTGTTTTATTGATTCTATATTAGTTTAGGAGTCTTTATTGTGTGTAGAAACATTTATCGTAGTAAAGAAGTTCATATTGGATAAGTTTGACAACTTAACAATTCTTATCTAATATGGAAATAAAGTCAACAAGTAGTCCATGTCCTATAAGAAAACTAAGGGGCAATGTCAAGCTTTTTTGGAAAGGTTTTCTTATCATTCAAGGACACTAGAGATGGTTTTGGTCTTATTTCTTCTAGTGCATAATTTTATGCTAACAAACATAACTTTTAATTTAACTGTTGGATTAGGCTGAAACTTTACTAGAAGATTCTAGAAGTCTTGTTTTATTTATGCTTAACATTTCATAGAGATTGAGCATCGGGAAAGCCTTGTAATAAGGTCTAGAAGCTACTGTGCGAGATTTGTATTAGTTTCCTAATTGATTTAGGATTCTTTTTTCTATTTTATTTAGAACTCTTTTATTATTTTTCTAGCTTTGTTTAAGATCTTTTTACCTATTATAAATAGATTTATTTAGCTTATATTTAGATTTTTCTATACAGACTTTGATTTTTCTTTTTTGTTCTTCATTGAACAATTTTGACTTAACAAAAAATAACTATCTTGGTAGTGTCTTTTTTATATTTCTCGTTCATGATTCTTTATAATCATTGAGTGAGGGTTTTCATTCCAATAGTTTTAGCACCCTAGTTTAGATAATCGTTATGTCGAACTTTTATCATCCAAATTTGATATTGGCTTTCTTGGGTTTGTTCTTTCTTGCATTTGGGTTCTAGAGTTCTTACCATTTGGGTTTACATCAGTTAGTATCAGAGCAAAGCTCTATAATCATGTTGTATTAATCTATTTTTTAAATTTCAACATCATTGTCATTGTTTTCACTATTTCTTCAAATTTGATTACGGTAATATAAAAGAGTCTTTGAATTTTGTTACTATAAGAAAAAAGTTAGTAATGCGTGTGCATACACACATATAAAAGAAGAAGTGAAATAAAAAAATATTGCAGGCTTGAAATTATAAAAAGATTGAATTTAGAAACTAAGAGATATACACATACAATAAGATATGCTTTGGGTTTTTGGTTTCTTAGTGTCAAATCTTAATTTTGATGTTATTTAGACATACTTAGATTTGGGTAATTCTGAAATTACAAAATGAATCATAATGGGACAGTTTGTGTCAACACAATTTTTTTTTATATGCTACTTTCATATTCAGTAATATTAGTATTCTAAAGATAGTTTTGGGTTAATTGAGTAATATTACATTAGTTCTCTTACTTATGCATTTGTTTTCGCATCTTCGTATCGCATTCGTATATGAATCATAATGTTTAGCATTTTTGTGCTTGTAATTTATTTTCTTCATAGTTTTTCTTATTTAATGATTATTAAGTCTAAAATACTAAGCATTTTATTGCTAAGTTGTTTTTCTTTGGTTGTTGGAGATTAGTTCCTTAAAGAACTGAAAAGGTTAGTACGAGTGGTAAAAGATAAAAAGGTGAGTATATTATGATGAGAAGCCATATTTGAGTGCAACAAGAGCGATTTGACATCTATTTAAGTGTAAATGCATGAGGAAGTGAGTGAGAATATATTTTTCTTACTACTAACATGATTTTTTAGATTTTAACAACGTCTACGAAAAGTGATTCATCACCGCCAAAAAAGAGGGACAATTAGGCTTTTAGGTTTATAGCCATGTAACAATAATTGAAGAGGATGGTTTTAAGGTTTGGAGATCTTTTATATAAATTAGAAAGGCAAGAGACTAAAATAACTGGTTTACAAGAGGAGATAAATCATGGGAGTCCCAAGGTTAAAAGGCTATGAAGGCACATTACTTCACCTATTGACGAGAATATAGATGACAAAACTGAGGATTATGATCATGCATAAGTTGGTCATGTGAATAGATTTTTGTAGCCCAAAAGTCAAAGGGTTAGTGGTTTTCATCAAGGTTTTGGGTATCGTGATGATTTGGATAGAAACTTAGGGGTTATTATTTAAAGTGGGAGAAGAAGGTTGAGTTGATTTTCGATTGCCACAACTATTTAAAGGAGAAAAAAGGTAAAACTTGTTGTTACCGATTATGTTATAGTTTGATGGGAACAACTTGTTTCAGGTAGGAGGAGAAATTATGAAAAACCTATAGACAATTGGGAGGAGATAAAAGCAATTATGAGGAATAGATTTGTTCTAGGACACTATTACTATGAGTTATATCAAAGGTTGCAAAGTCTGACTTATGGGTTTAAGAGTATATGATTATCATACAAAGATGAAGATTTTCATGAATAGGGCTAATGTATTGGAGAACATGGAAACTATAATGATGAGATTTTTTAATGGGCTGGATCATGATATTGCCAACATTATTCAATTACAACATTATGTTGAGTTAGAAGATACGGTTTATAAGGCTAATAAGGTGGAAAGACAAGTGAAATGTAAGAGTAATACATGACAAATAGGTAATTTGGGTTTTTTTTAATCATAGAGGTTGAATTATAGAAGAGAAAAGATTGCATATCCAAAGCCTAGCTTTAACATAAAAGCCAAACCTTCCAAGGTTAAAAAAGAAGTCATTGTTGATTCTAAAGGTAAAAGGAAAACTCAACCTACTCGTAACCATGATATTAAATGTTTTAGGTGTTTAGAAGTTGGACACTTAGCTTCGCAATGTCTAGAAAAGCAAGCCATAATTTTACAAGATCAAAGAGAGATTGAATCCGAAAGTGACATATGTGAAGATGATGAGATGCCACAATTTGAGAATTATAGTGATAAGGATGTAGAGTATCGGGTTAAGGGTGAATCGTTAATACTTTGGTGTCCACTTAATGTTCAGATCAAGAAAATGACATGGAGCAGTAAAGAGAGAATATCTTCTATACGAGATATCATATCAATAATAAGGTATATAGTGGGATTATAGATAGTGGGATTCGTGCTAATATTTCCAGTATTACACTTATTAGGAAATTGAATCTGAATTATATATATTGATCAAATGTAAGAAATTTTATAGATCAAAACAAAACTAAGCTGGAAGCCAGCAAGTTAGGATATGCAGGCATATACAAACAAAAGAAATAGGCTCCCTTGAACACCAATATAGCCATCAGTACATGACCAGTTAAAAACCAGTTACAACACAAACCCCAATCAGAAATACAATCCAGCACAGCTGGTAACAAAATTATGGGAAACCATTGCACAAAAGGAAAACATTAACAACAAGCCTAAGGAGAAGGCAACAAACACCAACATCCAACAACCAAAAGTGAAAAAATCCCTTGATTCACCATCATAATGAGGGAGTAGAAGGATCTGAGTCCTCAAGCCTCTCCACAATCTTACTAACAACTCCAGACTTAAACCCAGAATCTCTGCCTATAAATATAGCAGTAGTATCAGCAGCTAGAGATTTTCCAACTTTGCTGTGAGTTATGTATTGTCTTCGACCTTTATTAACATCCTTGTTCTCAACCATAGTTATATCATGATGCACTATATTCGAAGAAGCACACACTGAAGATGGCAAAGAGGTTATAACTAGAACACTAGCTGCAAGCTTGGCCTTCTTTCTTCCTTGGACTTCCACCCAACTATTAACCACTGCAGTAACTTCAGCACACATAGGATCCATACTGGGTTCACCTTGAGGCATTCCACTATCCTGCAGATGCTAATGATCCACTGCAGTTGTCTCTGCAGAGGGCCCTAAACCAGAAGTAGCTGGACTCACCTGTACAGGAATGGGGTCGGATAGAGAATGCTTCCCTTTCTTGTGTCTCCCTACCCTGTTATAGAAAGATTCAGCATGGCCAAACAAGCAATAATGCTTGCAGAACTAAGAGAGTGATTCATAGACAACATACTGCAGTAGGGGCATTCTATTAGGCAATACAATATCAATGATGGTTGGCAAAGCTGAGAGCAAATCCACCTCAATGAGGACTTTGGCATAGGATAGCTTGGACATAAAGGAGGTGACGAGATCATATTAAATTGGTTTGCCAAGAACACTTGCAATCTTGGATAGACAAGTTGGAGACCAACACTAAAGCGGGAGATTAAGAAACCTCACCCAAACTGGGATCATGGACATGTCAGTAGCTGCAAAATCAAAGAATTCTAGCATAGATTTTAAGACCAATGGCCTTTCAAAAACAGAGTATGGGCCTCCAAACACAATAACAATCTTATTAGCCTCAAAATGAAATGTACATATCAACCATCTAGAGTCATAAACAATTAACTTAGCATAACATTTTCAAACACTGGAAATGAGGTTGTTTAGAGCTATGTGACCAGGGAATTTACCTACAACATAGCCAATAATACACAATTTCCAAATGTCCCTAGTGTGCTCTATATCATCGGCCAATAACGGACAAGATGCTGGAGAAGGCACGTCATGGCCTGGTTGTAGAACCCGACGAGGACCATGAGGAGAAACACATCTCTATTTCTCATCTTTTCCTTTCAAGAAAGAATTTTAAACAACCTCTCGTTGGCAACTAGGAATAATATGATCACCATTGTCGCTTCCAAAAGCAACAAGACAACTTAATTAAATCGCTGATATATTGTTGAAGATTTTTCAACCTCGCCAATGAAAACAAAGTCCATCACAAAGTTATATATATAAACCAAGCCCATTCATGAGCTTTGTCAATATCGAATGTAAAAAGGGCATCGAAACTTGCTCCAAAACTGGAGCTACAAGTAACTCCACCACAAAAGTCAAATAGAGCGCGTAGACTTTTCTTCGACACTCAAGGTGACTACTTCAATAATTCACCTATGAAGACTTCTCTATGTCAATCCAAGTAAGGCTTCTGGTTTTGGCACTTTGTCAGTGATGATGATCGAGACTGCATCTTTGGAGGATCAAAGGCTAACCTGGCAAACTTGTTGAGGGGCTTTCAACTTCACTCAAGGCAAAATACTACGAGATTACAAAGTTGATGAACAAACTTGAGAGCATGAACAAGGAAGGCCAAACTTTGACCATCAAGACTTTGCAAGTAGATCAACTAGATTTCCTTGAGGATTCTACAATTTGAGCTATAAGAAATATCAGCAGTATTTCTGATGACATCTTCACCATAAATCATGTAAACACTAAAAAAAATAAATCCAGAAATGACTCCATTGTCGTTGCCGACTTATGAATTGGCAGCGACACAAGTTACGTTGCAGATTTTTGAATCGGCAGCGACACAGGTTACGTTGCTGATTTCTGAGTCAAATGTGATCGTATGCGCTGATGAATCCATGTGTTTTATAAAACCCGATAAAATTTAGTCCTTGTCCAACCAATTCTAAGTAGAATTGAGGGACATAAATCGACCAATATTAAACAAAATCTAAGGGACTAAACTAGTTTTGGGATAACTTAAAGAGGAAGAAGGATATGTTGGAACAACCCCCAAACACCCCAGCAAAATTTTAGGGGATATAAATACAGGGGGAGAAAAAAAGGTGACACATCCTCTCCCCCAGAAATAGCTGCAACCATTGCTGCAACTAAACCTCTCGATCTCCAAGAAAAACTAAACTAGACAACCTGCATGCAAGCTCTCTTGAGTGAAAAGTAAGCAAAGAGTTGAGAAAAAAAAGAGGAAACTGAAGCCATGAAAGAAGATGGAGAGTTATAGAGAAGAGTGACAGCCAAAACCATAAGATAAAAAATAGGTTAGAGGCCGGCTACTACAGTAGAGGGAGAAAAAAAGAAAAAAAAATAGAAGGGAAGGAGAAAGACAGACCACCAAAACTTACATAAAAAGATTGTTAAAAACATGAGATAAGTTTAGATTTCATCTCTTGGTTAAGTATTACCCCATGGTCTGGACAAAGGAGAAGGGAAAAACTCTATAGTGAGAGAGAGTGACGTTTTTTTTCACCATAACTCGAACTTGTAATAAAAAGGAACCTAAGTAAAACCTTAAGGATGAAAGAACACTTATGCAAACTATGTCATAATAAAAACATGAATGAATTTGAAGTATGAACCTAAAGGAAGGCCAACCAAATGAAGAAATAAACAGATGTTGTAAGGAAATGAGTAATTATTGAAACTATAACCTTGTAAAACTTCTAAATAACGTGATAGAACTTAAACAGAACTGTATGTGTATATTAATGTCTGATTTTTACATATAAGATTGAGGGATTTATGTGAAAATGTGATAAAATGAGTGTATGTGCAGTGTTATGATATGGATTAAGCCTAGAGGTGTGCTAGAGAAGAAACAGAAATCATACCATGTTAATGTCCTAAGTTTTGTGCATGTGATAGATAAACTTGTGTATTTATGAATCAAAGTGATTGAGTGCATAAGTAGGACTTGTGATTGAGAACAAAATGATGTTAAAGATGATGAATGAATGTGAAAAACTTGATAATAATAAACTACCATGTCCTGCCAAGAAGGTGAAAAACTGGAAATAGGACTAGTGCATGATGTGAAACGAATATTTGGTTGTGTTGTTGAGTGATATGATGAAATTTGAAAACATAGAATTCAAGATCATGGTAACATTAGGTTTCGACCTTAAATGAATGATTGGGTTTGATAACTTTGTGATAAATGTAAATGTGATTGGTCTTGATACCTGTCCAAATTCGTGTTTGGGTGTGTCAAATAGGGGAAGCCTAACATAAACCTTACGCTTAGGCAAAATAAAGATTAAAATCCAAAAATGACTTGGTTGTCGCTAGTGATTTCTGAATCGGCAGCAACTTGGGTTGCGTTGATGGTTTCTGGGTTGGCTACGACTTATTTTTCACCAGCGATTTTTAAGTCAACACTAAAGTATATAAGCTGATGATTTGAACAACTGTAAAACTGTGTTGCGTTGATGATTTCTGAGTCAGCAACGACTTAATTTTCACCAACAATTTCTGCTTCAGCCATAAATTATATGCCTTGATGATTTCAGCGTCAACTATGAAACTATGTTGCGTTGATGACTTTTAAGTCGGTAGCGGCTTAGTTTTCATCAACAGTTTCTAAATCGACTATGGCCAATATACGCTGACGATTTACGCCAATTTTCGTGCCACTAGCAAAACAGTTTTTGCTGTCGAATTCTATGTCAACAGCGAACCAATGGTCGCTGCTAAATTATGTGTCGTCAGCAAAGCAGTTTTCACTGCCTAAATTCTGTGCCACTAGCAAACCAACTTTTGATGTCGATGTTCTGCGATAGACCTCTATAACAAGATTGAGTTAAATACTTGTAACGATTTCATTGTATGGTTATGTAATATGTGGAATACTTGATTTTGAATATGGGTATGCTTGAAATATATATGGTGATGAGTTATGTGATTATCGAATGCAAATATGCTGATTATGATCATTGATATGTTTAGGTGGTGCGACCGGGATTGGACCTGCGACTGGGCAGAGAGACCCGCAGGAGGAACAAGTAAGTGGTTTCCACTTTTTTCTTATATAATGTTAATGTTTTGAAATGACTTACTTATGGATGATATATTATTGCATCATGGTGAATGTTAAACTGACTATGAAATGTTGATTGAGATGCTTATGAATGTTAAATCGACTATGAAATGTTGATTGAATTCTTGATGAATGTTAAAACAATGATGAAATTTTGATTGAATTCTTCATGAATGATGAAATGACGATGAAATGTTGACTGAATTATTGATGAATGTTGAAAAGACTATGAAATGTTGATTGTGTTAATGATTAGCTTCGGCTAATGGCACCCTGAATGGATGGTCGGGTCGCGTAGATGATTAACTTCGGTTAATGACATCCTCGACAAATGGCCTAGTGGTGTTGATGATTAGCTTCGACTAATGACATCTTAGATGGATAGCTGACTGGCGTTGATGATTAGCTTCGACTAATGGCATCTTAGAGGGATGGTCGGGTTGAGTATGACGTTTAGTTTTGGTTAATGACATCCTAGTTGGATGGCCAAGTTGATTATGATGATTGGCTTCGGCTAATGGTAACCAAAAGAGATGACGAGTTTGATTTTATGATTAGTGTTGGCTAATGACATCCGAGATGGATGACCGAGTTTGAATTTTGCAAGTAACTACAGCTAAAAGTATCCAATGTGTATGACCGGGTTAAGGTGAAGTAATTAACCCCGACCGATGTTAAACTTTGGCCCCATAACTCCTATGAAAAGGTTGAGGCGTGTGAGTGAGAAAAGTACACTTAATAAAATAATAAGAGTTGTACAATACATATAAGAAGTAAAAAAAGGAATGTACCCATTCTAAGTTAATAACAAAAAGTAACGATAACGTACTTCTAATTATGTATTATCATGTTAGATTATTTACAATTCTTGTATCCATGTTGTTTTTGTAACAGGAATATCATACAATCAAGGCGTATGGGAAAGCCAGTTCCATGGGTTCACATGTTTTGAAAGGTGCTATGTAATAGTATATCTTAGGTGTTATGTTGAATATTTGCCTTTCAGCATTTTTGTAAGGACTTGTAAGGAAAACTGTAATGGAACATGGATGTGTGAACATATAGATATGATGTTATAAATGTATTTACGTGGTATTCTCTTTTATAAGGAAGTTGTGTTATGAAATTATATGGGGATTGTATGAAAGAATGTAGTAGTTGTGTAAAATTATCGTTTGGCACTTGTGTTGATAACGAGACTAGAACATAAATGCAAACTTATGAGTATGTCAATATGATGTAATGTAAATGTATGAATATAAAAATATAATATTATGGACATGTGTATTGAGTATCTGTTTTATGGGAATGTTGATTTATAAAAACTATATTCGTATGATGCCATGATAAGGAAGGGAACCTAATTACTAATTCACGAAATGTCATTGTGTGAAGTATCAAGAACTTAATGAAAAAAAATCACCGATTTTGGCTTTGAAAAAGCCGGGTTGTTACAAATCAACTGAAAGAACTCATCAAGGAAATCATCATAGATCAAGTAAAAAGCTTGGTCCATCTTTTGTTTTCTTATGCAAAGCCATACACCTAAATGATTGGCTTGCTAAGGATGCTTCTAAGCTATCAACCACCAAAGTTTCAACAATTTGATGGTGAAGAGAATCTTAGGCAACATGTAGCTCACTTTGTGGAGACTTACAACAATGCCGGAATTGATGGTAATCTCATGGTAAAATAGCTCATCCGTTTCTTGAAAGGTAATGCCTTCGACTAGTACACTGACTTGGAGTCTAGCTTGACACGATCAAAGAGTTAATGTCTTATCCCAAGTGCAGGAGTGTCAAAGTAATAAATAACCCAGCAAGACCGGGGTCGAACCACAAGGAGGTGAACTATATAAACAACAACAACAACAACAACAACAACAATGATGATGATGGTGGTAGTGGTGGTGATGAGTTAAAGAGGACTTTGAGATATAAGATAAATGTGAAGATTAAACAATGATAAAAACAAATGTCGAGGTTAGAGGATCCACTAATAGCATTAGAGATATGTAAAGTATAAACTCTTTATAAATTATCAACATGATCATATTAATCATCTTATTTACGTAACACCATACTTATAAATTTTATCAGGTATTCATGATGCTAACTTATGCTGACAACAAATTAAGTTCCTCTCATAACAACGATGTCGGCCGAAGACTATGAAGGATCAAGTATTTGATGTACCAAGTGTTATACAACACAAATCTAGATTAACCATTTAACAAGTAAGGTATTAAGAGTCAAGAAGATAAAAATGATAAGACATGTTAATAGCAAACTTTCTTGGATATAAACATTAAAGTCCATGTTGAGTTTATATTATACATATTCTAACACCATTAGTGAAACCTATTCACCTTGACATAATTAACTTAGCTAGACATTATGAAGAAGAAAAACATAAATAAACAATATAAGAACATAAACATGATATAAGTTAACTAAGTATAGTAAAGGAAATGAAAAGCATGAACAAGAGATTAATGAAAGCAAAACTTAAGCATTACAAAAATATAAAGAGAGAGAGCAAGAACATGATCTTGATCTGAAGAACTAGGATTCCTAAATGAATGGCAAATGCCTCCTTTTATAGGCTAAAATTCAGAACTATTCACTTGGTAATTGATTATTGATGTAATGGCTAATTATTGATTTAATAGACTTGGTGGACAACAACACTTAAGCATTTTGGCTGGATGAAATGACATTGATGCAATCCGCATTTGGCAAAGTGTTCATCATGAAAGTTGTTGGAAATTGTTTTTTCCTTCCACCCATAAAATTTCAGAATATTTGGATCACTAAAGCTCGAAATATGACTAAACTACTGAGTAGTGCTGCTGGTGGACGTGGTGGATAGCCCTCAAGCTTTTGTCTGGATGAAATGTTATTGTTACCATCAGAATTTGAGCAGGTCTTGTTCATGAAAGTTATTGGAAATTGTCTTTTTCTTTTTACCCACCAAATTGCACGTCAGTTTGCCTTCTAGAACTCCAGCTATGGGTAAACTTCTTAGCATTGTTTGGGCTGGATTGTAGGACAAATTCTGACTTCTCTTTTGTGGCCAAACTTTGAATTTGAAAACAGCAGATTTGGGTCTTACACTATTCATGAACATTGTAGGCCTATTTCTTAGCTTTCTATCCATATAAATCAAACTGAAATTCAAGATCTACAGCTTTAGATATGACCCCATAACTGAACAGTGTTCCAATTTGAATTGAATCGGTATCTTCTTTCTAAGCTTAGCCTTTTCTTTGTCCTTTCACTTTCAATAGTTAATCACATCAATCAATCCTTTAAATTGTGAGATATGCTTGTATTTAAATGAGCATTTACCATAAATTAAATCTATCTTATATTATCAGACTTGTTATTATAAAACATGCTCTAGTTAAGGAGTTATTGATACTTCAAGTGCAAAATGATGATATAAATCATTGATAAAAATGCACTTTTAAGTACTAATCATAGCTCAATTGATAATTGGGAGAAATTTGAATACAAGTTTCTTAACCACTTTTACAACACTCATCGTGTGATCAATTCATCAATGCACGTTAATAGAAGGAAGAGTCTATCATCGACTACATTCATTGGTGGAGAAACCTTAACCTCTACTGTAGGGATCGACTTATCGAAATCTCTATGCTAGATATGTGTATTCAAGGGGTACATTAAGGACTATGATATATTTTACAATGCATCAAACTAAAGTCTTTTGAAGAATTGGTTATTTGAGCACACAACATGGAACTTGGCATTACTGCAGCTGAAAGCTCTTCATTACCTATGCCGCTACAAAAAAAAAAAGGCCTGAAGGTTGTAGATTCAGAAAGAGCGCTCTAAATGTCAAGAGAAATCAATATTTAGTAATTAACTCTACCACCATAAAGGTACCAACTAGAGTCAAGAGGACTGATCATGCAACACTGACCAATATTCAAAAGGGTGAAAGGAAAAAGCCATCCATAAAAGAGTGACAAGAAAAAGTGTATCCATTCCCTAAATCAAACATATATAGGATGCTAGATGACTTGCTTGAGGCAAATCTCATCATGTTACCACTTGATTAGCCATCCAATAGAGAAGTGTTTTATGCTAAAAGATAAGATAATGAGGTTGCATGAGAATGGTGATATTGTTTTCGATGATGAAATAATCGCTTCTAATATTACAACCATAGTGCATTTAGGTCCACACCAATCTCCCCTTACAATAAGTTTTGGATCTTTTGAATCTATAGAACTTGGTGTCGTTTTGCTTACGAGCTTCACTGTATCCTTAAGTCAAGCTTCACGTATACCCCTTGTACCTCGAGTTAGTGATTCAAAGCCTAATTCATCTAGGAATTGTGACAGTGAGGGATGGAGTTTAGTCACGCATAGAAGAGGAAGGAACAAATGCAAACGTATGATTAAGCCAACTATAATAAGAACTTGATGGTGAAGAAGACGATTGATGAGTCAATGCGTAGAAAGATGCATCGAAAGTTTATATCAGTTAGAGATGAGGTTTTTTCAACTAATAAAATTAAGAAAACCCGTTACATTGAATGAGTTTATGCTAATGGAGCTAAGATGATTGTTAAAGTAAGTTAACAAAAATTATCGAAATAATATATCCATATTTTATGTGATTGAAAGCTAACAAAATCATAAATGTGATAAAACCATGTTCAAAATATATTTAAAAATCTTAATATTAAAAAACCAGGTTCAATTGATTTTTCATGAATAATTTATTATTAGTATAATCATTTTCAAAACAGATACATAATAATTGGAAAATAAATTTTTTAAATTTCAATAAAAAATTATAATAGTATTTAAAAATCAAGTTAAAATTGAAAAATTAGTGAATTCAATAATTTTTTTGTAATATCAAATAATAATAAAAAAACATTAAAAGATCAGGCCTAACACCTACGTAGCAATAGCGGGTCAAGTGTGCATGCCTAACCCTGCTTTAATTTTTTATTCTCTTATTTATTTCGATAAAAAGGTCTATCACAATGCAAAAAAATATATGTACTCTTCAACGCTAGAACTCTGTCATGTTTGCTAACCAGCTTAGTTACAACATAAAATTATTATAAAACAATTAAAAAATATATATTAAGGTAAAGCAGAATCCAATTCCTTTAAATAATAATTTATACAACACAAATATATAATCAGGTAAAAAACCTACTTTCTAAAATAAATTTAAAATAATTAATAATGAAAGTTAATTTTAACACATGGCTTTTTCTCATTCGCTATGCCATTGAGTTAAGACTTGGGTTCACTTTATATTTTTCCAAAAAAATAAAAATTTGTAAAGTAAATAATTAAAGTTATTAAATATTTTATTTATTTTCTTCTTTGGTATCTTCTTTCTATTTACGCGCTCCATATTGGGTTGGAAGACCTTTTGCTATCTTGTGTGGTAATTTTTTTTATTTAATTTATAATATCTTGAAATATTATTAATTAAAATTCTTTTCTAGAGTAGTTAAGAATAATATTTAAGATAATGATCTACGAGGATATAATTATTTTGTGATAAAACAAGTACTTATATAATATATAATATATATTGTATATTATACGTGGATGGATTGAACTGCCTTCGAAGTAAATTCGGCGATGACGTGCAATGAGATCATTGGAAGAAGACAGAATCTAGCATGAGATTCAATGAACCTATTTTTAAAAAATATCCAAACAAGGAGCTTATATTAAAATAATGAGGTCATCTATTTTTAAAAAATTAGGCATAAGAAAAAAATATTTTTCAGTTTAAATAAAAATATATTCTCAAATCTAATTTTATTTACTGGAGAATTGACTCTTAAATCTTAAATCTTTGTAAGTAGAATAATTTTAAAAAGTAGGAAAAAATCCTTTTATTTTTATTAAAAAAAGCTTAAAATCTTGCTTTTCTGATTCTATTTTTTCTCGTAATAAAATTAGTTAAAAAAACAAAGGAGGCTGCAGCGGCATATGGCGCGGCTCGCTTTTCTGCAAAACATAGAGACCAAGACGACGTCGCTTTCGTTTCAAGCTCCAAGTTGCCAAAACTTTCCACTCTCAAGTCCAAAGTTAATGCTGCATACCCAACCACCACCTTTCCAAGAGAGAATCAAATCTCTCTCGCAACCCGATAACGACGACAGAGAAGGAAGCAAAGTATACGACGGCGTAGGAGGGGGCAACCGGAGGGATGTCTCCCACGTCGACATAACACAAGAAATTCGATTTCTCGGATTCCATTGTGGTCAGTTACCCTCAAATCCTGTTCTTTTTTAAGATTTTGAAATTAGGGTTTATCTGTTACAGCAACATAGAATTGATTTGATTGGACTTGCTAATTGAGTTTTTATTTGTTTGTCCGGAATAGTTTTTAAACTGGTGGATTGAGTTAGTGAGAGAACATCATTTACTCAACTTGTCCTCATCCTTCAAAAACTTATTCCAAGCATAAATGCGCGAGAGAAAGAGGGAGAGAGAAGGGCGTTAGTGAGATTAATTCTTAACGGGTCAGCTCCGAGGCAAATCTCTAATTTTAATTGGTTGTAGAATTCATTTATGTTGCTTAAAGCTTTCCAAACGCTAGAACTGGGTAAATGGTGTTGAAATGATTTCATTTCTACTCAAATCTTAAGTTTCCATACAGCTTGCTAGGAAATGAATCTGAATTTTGCAATTAGAGTTTCAGTTCTTAGAAATTGATGCTTAGATTCTTCATTTCCTTTTCTTTTTATCAGTATTTGTGTAATTGAGAATTTTGTGTTATTTCAGGCATGTGAAAAGAGGACTTTTTGTTGCAGTTGAGGGTGTGGTGGGGTTAAAATTTCTCAATTAAAGAGAAAATTCCTTAAAGATGGAGTCTTGCAATTGTATTGAACCACAATGGCCAGCTGAGGAGCTGTTGATGAAGTATCAATATATATCGGATTTCTTCATTGCACTAGCCTATTTCTCTATCCCTTTAGAGCTCATTTACTTTGTTAAGAAATCTGCTGTCTTTCCTTATAGATGGGTGCTTGTCCAGTTTGGTGCTTTCATAGTTCTTTGTGGTGCAACTCACCTTATTAACTTATGGACTTTTAGTATGCATTCACGAACTGTGGCAGTTGTGATGACCACAGCCAAAGTTTTGACTGCTGCTGTGTCTTGTGCCACTGCGCTTATGCTTGTGCATATTATTCCTGATCTTTTGAGTGTTAAGACTAGAGAGCTGTTTTTGAAAAATAAAGCTGCGGAGCTAGATAGAGAGATGGGTCTGATCCGTACACAAGAGGAGACTGGTCGGCATGTGAGGATGTTGACTCATGAAATCAGAAGCACTCTTGACAGACATACCATATTAAAGACTACTCTTGTGGAGTTGGGCAGGACACTGGCATTGGAAGAATGTACCCTGTGGATGCCAACGCGTACTGGGTTGGAGCTTCAACTTTCCTACACTCTTCGTCAGCCGAACCCTGTTGAATATACCGTTCCTATCCAGCTTCCAGTGATTAATCAAGTATTCAGCAGTAACCGTGCTATGAAAATTTCGCCAAATTCTCCAGTGGCTAGACTACGGCCTCTTTCTGGAAAATATATGCCTGGAGAGGTGGTTGCTGTTCGTGTCCCACTCCTCCATCTTTCTAATTTCCAAATTAATGACTGGCCTGAACTTTCTACCAGACGCTATGCTCTGATGGTTTTAATGCTTCCATCAGATAGTGCAAGGCAGTGGCATGTTCATGAGTTGGAGCTTGTTGAAGTAGTTGCTGACCAGGTTTAAATTTTCTTATTTGTCTAACTTTTCATGGTTACATAATCACCTTTCCTTTTCCATTTTTCTAGGAAATTGCTAAATGGAATCTCCACATTGCATTCCACTTGCATCTGCTTCACTTCTTGTAGCTTTGCATGGATTGAGTTTCCAAAGGGTGCCCTCCAAGAAGTATTTTCAAAGCTCATTTTAAACCAAAAAGAAATATAGTTCATCAGATCAATGTTACTGCTATGTTTTCCATCAAATGCTAGAAAAGCATTCACAGCTTGTCAGTGAGTGCTTAATTTGAACAAAGTAAATGAAAAGAGACATGCTAACACTGGTGCCTTGCCATTTGTTAACACTAGAAAGTAATTTGCAGCTTGCACCATACCATCTATAGAACGATAGCCTCAATTTGTTTCGAACTTATAAATTTTGTGGTCAAACCAGGTGGCTGTTGCTCTGTCACATGCTGCTATCTTAGAAGAATCAATGAGGGCAAGGGACCTTCTTATGGAGCAGAATGTTGCTCTTGATCATGCCAGGAGAGAAGCAGAAACAGCAATTCGTGCTCGCAATGATTTCTTGGCAGTTATGAACCATGAGATGAGAACTCCAATGCATGCAGTTATTGCACTTTCCTCCTTGCTGCAGGAAACTGAACTGACACCTGAGCAGCGTCTAATGGTTGAGACAATTCTTAGAAGTAGTAACCTTCTGGCTACTCTTATAAATGATGTATTAGATCTTTCAAGGCTTGAAGATGGCAGCCTTCGACTTGACTTAGGAAGTTTTAATCTTCATGCAGTATTCAAGGAGGTAAGATATCTGTCATCTTACCAAATTTTTCAGATTGTACTGTAAATATTAGTTACATAGAATTCATAAAACTTTTGTTGGATTTGGGTTGGTGAATATGATGCTTATTTCCCCATTGCAGGTTCTTAATTTGATCAAGCCTATCGCATCTGTTAAAAAGTTGCCTGTAACCTTAAATTTAGCTCCAGATTTGCCAGAATATGCCATTGGTGATGAAAAGCGACTAATGCAAACTATTTTAAATGTTGTTGGTAATGCTGTGAAGTTCTCAAAAGAGGGAAGCATCTCAATCACTGCATTTGTTGCAAAATCAGAATCTTTAAGAGACAGTCGAGCTCCTGACTTTTTTCCAGTGCCAAGTGATAATCACTTTTATTTGCGTGTACAGGTTAATTCCTCTGATGCTCAATTAAGATCTTTTTCCTAGCAACGGTGAATTTTCTGTTCTAGGGGTTGGTTATGAATAGCTTTTGTCTTGGTATAGATTAAAGATGCAGGACAAGGAATTAACCCCCCAGATATTCCCAAGTTATTTACAAAATTTGCACATGCTCAAACTTTGGCAACCAAAAATTCCAGCGGCAGTGGACTTGGCCTTGCAATTTGTAAGAGGTAATTCATTTTGGTTGTTTTTATAGACAATTTTGTATTAGAGCATGAAGTGACTTTTATTAGACATTATACCGTGGTTTGACTTACTCAATTCTACTGCCATTGAAGTTCACTATTATATCTTAATCTTGTATGTTTGTGATCAGGTTTGTAAATCTTATGGAGGGACATATTTGGATTGAAAGTGAAGGTCTAGGCAAGGGATGCATGGCTATCTTCATTGTAAAGCTTGGGATTCCTGAGAACACAAGTGAATCTAAGAACCCATTCCTACCAAAAGCAAATCATGGACAGACAACTTTTCCAGGACTCAAAGTTCTTGTCTTGGATGATAACGGGTCAGTAAAATTGCAACTTTATCATTCTTAGTATGTCAATTTCAAGTTTATGCCACGCTACCTTCTAAAGAATTTAATTATAATTAGGGTGGGGTGGGATAAATAGAGTCAAGTACAAAACAAAGGTTTGCATTTGTGGGCACTGTGATGGTTAAAATAGTAAATACAAAATTCTCGTGAAAAAAAGTATACCAGGATGGGTACAAAGATATGAAACAAAATAAGAAAGAAGAGTCAAGAAAATTGTTATATGGTAGGGTGATAAAAGGGAGTTTGCAATAAAGGATGCCATCTTCATCCAAGAGAATAAAAACAACATCAATCCAGCCAAGGATGACAAACTCAATTGAAAATTTGAAATCATAGGGGAAGCCCCAGAAGTAGAACAATACAAGGATTTTTTTTATAAAAAAACCCACTCTATCTGAAATCAGCATTTTTTATAGTCAAACACTACTGTCAGCAAAATCAGACAAGGTCATAAAGTTTCCTACAAACTCTTAAACCCTGTTAGAAGGAAATACTCCAAACTTTTTGGACAAATAGTGGCTTGCAAAAGATTCTAAATTTCTAACGGTCCTATTCAACAGGCTTTTTATCAAGTGAGCAGTGCCAAAACAGATTACTTTTAAGTGTGCTTCTATAAAGCACATGACGTTCACATCAAGAGATAATGCCAGAGATAATGCTTTATTTGTTCAATCATTATTAGTTTATAGAGTTCAGAATTCAAACAGAGAACTTTAAATTTCTTTAGCTTTCCACTGTTTGTTCATGAACAAGAAAAGAAAAAAAAGACTGGGGAAGGAGTCTAAATCAATGGAAATTAATGAATCTTGCAATATAGATGCCGATTGGAGGATGTTTAATTTTTATTTACGCGAACCATTAAGAATCCTAGAATCCACAAACGTGAAAGAACTCAACCTAAGGAAGCAAAAATCAGATTAAAAAAAACCAAACCCAACAATGACCTAAAACAAGGAATCGAAGTTATTAGATAAAAACTCCAATACTAAATAAATTATCTAGGCTGCCGCATGTTGTCCCAAAAAGAGTTGCGGAAAACAACCACCCTTGTTTAATTAATGCTGTTGTTGCCACATGTCCCAAAAAAGGCTGCTGACTTTTTTAATATTCTTGCAAAATAATAATTCCAATCCCGCCACCTGTGTACTTGTAAAATAAGGATACCTTGCTAATTAATTCCCTAATTCTGCCGCCTATTCTACCGCTTCTAATGTCCCTGTAGAATAAAGAAGCTGTCTTGCCTTGTAGAAATCCATAAACCAAAAGGAAAGATAATCCTAAACCAATTTGGAAAATTATGCAATTTTTGCACGGTAGCTTCTAGGCTCTTTTGTAGGGCCTTCTCAAAGTCCGATTACTATGAAATCTTAACCCTATATAAAACAAGGTCTTTTGAATCTTTTGGTAAAATCTCACCTCGATCCAACGGTCGGATTAGAGAGCGTTTGGAAACGTGGGCCAATTCGCGTTTCTAAAAAATTCAAAAATTCATTTTTTGCTAGAAATTAATTTTTTTATGTTTTGGATCGTTTGGATACGCTGAACTCAAAAATAATTTTTTAAAAATGAAAAAAATATTATTTTGATGCATTACGGAATGAAAAACACTTTGAAAAGCAACCGCAATCACACTCCCAAACAGGCCCATATATTCTTGTTAGTGTAAAATTGTGCAATAGAAAAAAAAAGCTCAAAACCACTTTTCCATGTCGAACCCTTACATGAATCACATTAATCAAGGCTCGATCACCTCTCTCTGAAATCTTGAAGCTTGCCTTGACTCAAATATATTGAATTAGCCAATTGAAAGTTTCTTTAATTTTCTTGGTCCTCGACCTTGCAATTGGCCCAATCAGCATCTCTAATAGATTCTTTCAGGGTGCTTATTGGTTCTCATCATTTTTAGTCAAATCAAATACCAGCTTCTCCAGACCCATCAAATTCTTGAAAGTAAGTGAGACTTATTGAAACATTAAGGGAAGGTGTATAATACAAAATGGTGTATTGGGAAGGGGCCTTGACTTGAGAGGATTAAGGCAACTGAGTTAGGTGGGACAGTAGCAGTGTCTAAAATGAGACAACTATATTTGATTGAAGAGTCTCTGGAGGATTAATATGATAGGTCCAATTGCCACGTACATGGAACAAGTGCACAAAAAGCAGCCTCCTTATTCTTTAATGTTTTGGGGCATGCGTGTTCTTGTTTAACAAGACTCCATTGCTGGTTTGGCCGGTAATCATGTGGTTGAAGAGCTAACTTTTCCCATATTATGTAAGGTATAGAGAGTTCTAATTTATATAATGGGTATAAAAGTGGCTATGTCCCTCAGCCCTTCAACAGACATAGGTCACCATGAACCATTGAAATTAAGAGTCAAGTTGAATTTAAATAAAGATTGGGTTGAATTTATGTCTTGTATCTTTTTGTTGGACATAGTTTTGAGAGTTTAGCAGAACAAATCATGTTTGAAGCATGTAAGAGAATGCCAAACTTGTTTGTGGCTTACAGGGTTAGCAGGATGGTGACCAAGGAACTTCTTGTTCACCTGGGGTGCGATGTGACAACTGCAAGTTCAAGAGATGAGTGTCTACATGTGGTTTCTCAAGACCACAAGGTAGTGTGTATGGATGCGGGCATGCCTGATGGTTTTGAAGCTGCTGTCCGTTTGCATGAGAAATTTACTAAACGGCACGAAAGGCCGCTAATAGTGGCACTTACTGGAAACACAGACAAAGTGACCAAGGAGAACTGCATGAGGGTTGGTATGGATGGCGTTATACTGAAACCTGTTTCTGTTGACAAGATGAGGAGTGTTTTATCAGAGCTCCTTGAGCATCGGGTTCTGTTTGAAGCAATGTAAGTGGTGGTGATAGAAAAAGCACTAATTGGAGAGAAGCAAAACATGCATGTCTTCTGCCCCTTTTTTGCGTGTACATGCCATAAAATCATCGCATCAATACAGTGAAGTGGAGCCCTGGCAAAAACAATACCAATACGTCATTGCTAAAAGCTAGTTCATGTATCATTCTGTGCATCTACATGTAAAATCCCGGGCAGAAAAAACAGTCCTGGATTCGAGGAAATCTGAGTGTCCTTGAAAATGATTTTTTTTTTTGTCGTCGTCGATATTTTGTGAAACAAACTGGTATCATATAATCAAATTTCATTTTGAAGGCATAAATATCATTGGACATCTTCTTTGGTATATCGTGTATTGATTAATGGTCGTTTTTTCTTCTTTGAAAAGATAATCATGCGTGAGACCTGTAATGCCTCTGACTTTCCTATTTATGTTTTCGAATGCACGCTGCAGTGTGGCGTGTTTTTCCTTCCTCATGAGCATGAAATAACTAAGCCTGTGCAATATAACAAAATAAAGAGGAAAAAATAATGGACAGTTTTTTTCTATCGGAACGACTATGAAGTTTATAATATTTCTTTCGGAGTCGCTTTTCTACGAGCTGACACAGCCACTATTCTGACACAAATAAAATCTAAAAATTCCATTCACTTTGTCTTGTAAGAATAATTACTTCATACTTGCAGCCTGAGACTCTGTGCTGAGAGAGGCACGTTTCATTTTAGGTTGCCAAACTGAAAGTCGATCCACACCATCCCTTTGAAGCATAGATTCAAACTGGAATGTTGCCTTCAAATTACTATCAGGATGTGCACTATGCTTCTTGTCATCATCAAAGGAACTGGAGATGTTTCATATAGACCTCGCTCAAAGCAAGCATTTTTACTTGAGCAAGTAGTAATTTCATTAGTATATTTGCCATTATGTATGAGGAAGGCCTTAGGTATACAGTAAATGTATATGGTATTTACATCAACATCAAAGGGGTTTTGCCAGGCTACTGCTAATCTTCCATCTCAATTGGGCAGGATCCATCATCCACATTGGCAAGGGGGTTATATAAATGTGAGCTAGGATCCATGCATCCTGAGACTAGATCAAGATCGCAACGATCGCCCTGCAAGAAAGATTCATTTGTGAAATTAGAAGTCAATTTGTCATATTTCAAGAAAAATGGAAGCAAGGAAACCGAGACAGATGAAACAACGAATACACTTACCCCTTCAATGGATAAGTTGCCGATCATAGCACATCTCGTAACGATGATATCTGTATCCGGAAAAATTGCTTTTTCGCATGCACCTTCTTTACTCAACTCTTCTGCCAGTCCCTGTCAAAATGGAAACGTCTTTTGTTTGTTCCTTTTATCTAAATTTGTGGCTAAATTGGTCAGAACTGAATCACTAATTTAACATGTTATAAGCAACGTCAAAATGAGCAAAGTCTTCTAGATTTATGCAAATAATCTCCAAGCTTTCTTATATATTTTGGTATAAGGAAACCTGGGAATTTGATGTTTTTGGATGCAGAGCACCTAAGGATTTGTTGCATCAACAAGACTAAGATGTCATAGCATTCCAAACAACCAGATATTAGAATTGATTCAGGCACCAAAACTTTCCAAAATAAATAAATTAGCGAGCATAATCAAAAAAGCCTATTAGAAGAGTCATTTGGGCTAATTATAAGATCTAAAACTAAGAGGATGAAAGAGGAATTAATTAAGTTGATAAGAATGTTTGGGTTAACAAATTACATATCTACTAGACTAGATCTTTATGTAGTATTTGAACCAGATTTAAAGCTATAAGTGGAGTTTTATTGCGATTTTAGTTGAGATAAAAATTATATATCTTAAGCTTTCCATCCAAATATGATAGGCCTATTAACTCATCTAGATATGAGAGAACGACGTGTTTAAAGTCAAACTTGAAATCTGCCAGAAAATAAGGAAAGTCAAAAAATTACTATTTTCATCATGATTTGTGTATTCTTACAAGTTAAAGATTTAATTACATGTAAAATTCTTATTTTACAAGGAATTTTTACTTTCCAAGAAGATCAATCAGGCAACAATCCTTATTTTAGAAAGATTCTTTATACAACAACAATCCTTATTATTCAAGGACATTAGAAAATGTTTTGAGTTTATTTTTTTCAATGCATATTTTTATGCTAATAAATATAACTTTTAATTTGACCATTAAATTTTATTGAATTTTTTCCTAAAGATTCTAAAGGTTTTGTTTATTACAGGGTTAAAATGTTGTAACGATCAGATATCGAGAAAGCCTTACAATAAGATTTAGAAGTTATTATGCGGGATTTGCATTATTTTCTTAGTTAGTTTAAGATTCTTTTTCTTATTTGGATTAATATTTTTTTAATTATTTTTCTAGCTTTATTTAGGATGTTTCTATCTAATATAAAAAGGATTATTTAGCTTGTATTTAGTTTTTTTTTTCAAATTATTTATTATTTATGAATAATATTTTGTGAGTGGTGAGGTTACGCATATTCTTGATTCTTCATATTTATAAAAAATTAAATATTTTTGTAATATTTTTCCTTGTACATTCAATTCTTGATTCTTTATAATTAAAGTATTGGATTTTTCATTCAATAACTTGAATTTTTCAATTCAATATAATCTTTGGATGGAGATTTTATGATATTAGCTTTCTTATATTATTTCTATAGGTTGGCATCAATTAGTAATATGCATATGCTTTGTGATAAATGAATAAAACAGTCCGTGCATGTATCAGTAAAGTTCATGTATCAATTACCTTTTCTTTTCTTATCATTCAAGGTTGTCACGTTTGGGATTGACACCTAGTCATTACAAAGCTTGAGGAAATTCTCAAGGGATATATCAAAACTTTGTTTATGTGTTAGTACCTCGTTGAAGAATTCGATGGGCTTGTTTCGCCAGCCATTGTGAACTTGAAACTGCAGCCTGTAAGGACCATCCCAGTCAACTCCATTTGTGAACGAGAATATCAAGTTCACAGCTGCAAAAAAGATACGAGAGTTTCTTACAAGGAATTAAATGTCCCATAAAGCAATAAAATTGTGAAAATGGTACCAACCATACCATGCTTAGGAACGCATATCTGGATGGTATAAAATGGCGGATCAGCCTTCCCTCTAACTTTCCTCAGCATTGCCCTTGGCTCACCACCACACATGATGGGCTGATTAAAACCTCCTGCAAAGTGAGGGGTTGGAGATTGATTAAACAATACTTGATATCTTGAGGAAGGTGGAACCACCGAGCACTCCTTGTATGCCGAGCAGAGCACCACCATTGAAATGTAAATTCTTTTGGTATTTGAAATTATGCATGATATCGTTATGTTCAAAGTGCTTTAATCTGATGCTCTATGACATTCCAAGGGTAGCAAGTTATTACTTGTGGAAATTTTACAGACCCTTTACTGAGATGAGTTGAATAACAAATTACCATTAAAAGCAATCCCAAATTCTTCGTTTGGAACAAGCTTGTTTGCAGCTGGATTGTAGAAAAGCTTTAGGTTTTCCCCCTGTCAATTGATTACAAGTTCAACATCATTGAAAGACTAGCACTACCTTCAAAAGAGAGAAAAGAATCCTGTAAGCGCTAACTTACAGAAGATGGAGGAAGGCCGTTCATGGTTTTCCAGAAGACAGGAGCACTTCCAAGTTCAAACATGGCCCATGTAGGACGTGCATACCTGGAAAGAAGTGATTACAGAATTAGATGACCATTACGATACTGCTCTTTTAAAAGGAAATGATAACAAAAAAGCTGCTTTTGTAATAGAAAATTAAGCCTAATGGTATGGCTGTAATATTTGCTGTATCCTTTTTTATGCTGGTTTGCTTCTTTCTCGTACCCGCTCTACAAGAACGTGTAAGTATTGGAATGGGAAAAACTTCCTTTATGAACAGAACTGTGAGGGAGTGCCCTCTACACAAGTAAGAAAAAATCCCATTAAATGGAAGGAAGAGGAAATTCATACTCCTTAACTGCCTCCATTGAAGGAGTGGCAACAGCAACAGCAGCTGCAGCAATCACTTTCCTACCAATCTTAACTGTTCTATTCTTCTTAGTAGTGCTCCGTTGCAAAGAAGAACCGATGAAAGAACTAGCTGCAATAAGAAACATAAAAATGTCAAGCTTTTTGAAGCTTAAGGTCAAAACTTGTGGCTGTACTTGTACTTGTGATGGAGATAGAACACAGACGGAGCAACTTAGTAAAAAAAAGATCAACGCACGAGGTTTGGCTAACTTGCTACTTAAATTTGAAAGCAAAAACGCCTTAGAACAATATTACAGATGAAAACACAGTGCAGTCATGGATAACCATAGCCATTCAAGATTAAAATCGGGGAAAAAAGAAAAAAAGCCAAATTTTTTACAAACCAAAATCCAGTCAGCCATTCAAGTCTGATGGTAAAGTACAAGAATGCCAAAGAAATTCATGGTATTCACAATATACTCTCATTCATACAGTTAACAAGTAGTCTCCAGTGATGATAAACAACTTCGAGCTCTTGGAACTAACTCGCAACTTGTTTGTCAGAACATCTTTCAATCATTTTCTTGATGAAATTAAAGTAATTGTCAGTGGTTTCATCCATTCTTACCTTACCATTTCTTCCTAGTAATTACTTTGCATACATGTCATTAACAAGACATGAGTTCATGTATATTAGAAAAAACTACAAAATTCTCTAGGATTCTAACATGAATAAAATAAGAAAGTAACAAGGTTTTAAAGATACACTCACCAAGAGTGTTCGAGACGGATGGATTAGCATTATTAATATTAGCAGGAGTAATTGGCCTCGTGAAGACACGAGGTTGTGTCGAAATTTGAAAGATGGATGCACCCGTTGCTGCCATTTTAGTTGATTCTGCTTTAACTATCAAGACAACAAAGAATTAACAAAAAGAGGAAATAGCTTGAACCTATTAGTTATGAGACAGAGTATGAGATAAGGAGAGATATTAGAAGGAGAGACAGCCACAAGCACCAATTTTCCAAGGAAATATCTTTACAAACACACAAAGTAAGTGCATGAAAACAGACAAAAAGCAAGCAATGACCATACATTCTGCTTACACAGATATCTATATCTATGATTTTTGTCAACCCTTCCCAAGTCCCAAATCTGAACACAACCCTTTTAGCTGTGCCCACAACCTCCTTTCTTCACATACTTTTCAGCGTAAATATTTATTTCCTTTTGCACAATTAAAACCACAAAGAGTGCTTTTATCTATAAATAATCAAAACTTCCCCAAAAAAAAAAATAATAATTAAATAAACACCATCACATTCACCCTTTCTCAAGTCTCAATGGCTTTGATGACATCAACCACACTTAAACCAAAATTTAAATAATAGCTAAATAATTTTATTTATATTTGGTAAAAACCAAAAAAATAATAAGAAATACTAATTCAAATAGAAAAAAGAATCCTAAATAAACTAGAAAAATAATACAAATCCTGCAAAACATCTTACAGGCTTTATCACAAGGCCTTCCCAAACTTTGATCAATATGAAATTTTAACTTATATAACACAATGCACTTGGGATCTTGTGTAAACATCTCAACCTAATCTAATAGTCAGATTAACAATTATGGTTGTTAGCTGATAAGTACTTAAAAGTACATTCTCACCAAAGCTTGATATCATTATATTGCACTTCTAGTATAATTAAATTCCTTAACTTAAACATGTTTTATAATAATGAGTATGATAATATAAAATGACTTTAATTTATGGTAAATGTTTATTTTAAATGCAGGCATATCTCACAATTCAAAAGATTAAGTGATGTGATAACTATTGAAAGTGAAAAGACAAAGAAAAGGCTAAGAGATACTGGTTCAAACTAGAACACCATTTAGTAATTGTGTCATATCTAGAGTTGTAGACCTTGGATTGAGGTCTAGTGTTTTTTTTAATGGAAAGCTAAGACACAGGCCTATAACATTTATGAAGAGTTCAAGGCTCAATTCTGTCGTTTTAGAGTTCAAATCTTAGCATCAAAAGAGAATCTAAATCTGTCTTGCAACCCAGATACTATTCAATGTTCAGTCTATATCTTGAGTTCTAGAAGTCCAAATGAGCTTATTTTTTTGGTGGAAAGCGGAGACAGATTCATATAACGTCCATGAATACCATTTTACCAAATTCAGATTGTAGCAATGCCATTTCATCCAGAAAACAAATCCATACCTAAACCACTATGTCAATAGTTGGCCACTACATCAATAATCAATACCAAATAAATAGTTTCGAATTTTAGCCTATAAAATAGGACATTTGCCATACATTTAAGCATCTTGGTTTCAGATCAAAATCATATTCTTGCTTTCTTTATTTATATTTTTGTAGTGTTTAAGTTTTATTTCATGATATATTAGTCTCTTGTTTATGCTTTTCATTTCCTTTTCTATACTTAACTTATATCATAACTTTGTTCTTATCTTGTTTATTCATGTTTCTCTTCTTCATAATGTTTAGCTAAGTATATTATGTCAAGGTGAAAAGGTTTCACTAATGGTGTTAGAATAAATATAATATAAACTCAACATGGACTTCAATGTTCATATCCAAGAAAGTTTCCTATTAACATGTCTTATCATTTTTATCTTATCAATTCTTAATACCTTGTTTGTTAAATGGTTAATCTAGATTTGTGATGTATAACCCTTGGTACAATAAATGCTTGATTCTTCATAGTCTTTGGCCATGTTAACCGACACCGTTGTTATGAAAGGAACTTGATTTGTTATTGACATAAGTTAGCATCATGAATACCTGATAATATTTACAAGTGTTGGTGTTACTTAAATAAGATAATTAATATGATCATGTTAATAATTTATAATAAAAAGAGTTATACTATACTTATTTAAAATACCATTAGTGTATCCTCTAACCTTGACAATTGTTTTATCTTTGTTTAGATCCTTACATTAATATCACATCTCAAAATTCTCTTTAACTCTCTCTCTCTCTCTCTCTCT
>Ga0325414_1000809_pt1 | contig 27818 bp, 23 predicted proteins | sample PopdelMetagenome_8_FD_206183 | JGI IMG/M metagenome (GOLD analysis project Ga0325414, IMG submission 206183) | Populus deltoides microbial communities from Bellville, Georgia, United States - Leaf-PdKOR-R3 | ecosystem: Host-associated > Plants > Phyllosphere > Phylloplane/Leaf | place: USA... | reverse complement strand
ACATCTATACTCTCAAAAATGCATATTTATAAGCTTAAGTCCATACCGTATTTATGAGCTGCAGCTACCCAACAGCCATCTGTGGTGTCGTGTCACCCTTGTGGTAGGTAACCAGACACTAGAAGGGTGTCCTTGAATCACTGGGGAAAAATCCCTTCTCCGCCAGCAAATAGTGAAGGCACTGTCCCTTTGTAGAGGTAAGAATATTGAAATATGGCACTCAAATATGATTATTTAATGCGTTCCTCTGTTCATGGTCCAACTTTGCGACTCTTTTTTTTTTTTTTTTTTTTCCCGTTTAGTTTATCAACATCTTCTATTCCTATCTTGCTTTTGACCAAGCAGTTGACCAAATACGGTATACGTACATGGATGCAGAGGGGGCATTTTATTTTTCCAATGTTTTTTTTAATTTGTTTCAATTTTCTGATATAAAAAATAAAAAAAATAGAAAAAAAATTTTTAATGAAAAAATATTTTAAAAAACATTATGCATTGCAATCAAAAACACCCCATCATTAAAAAAACAAAGCATTTTAAAAAATTTTAATTCAAATTCTACCTCTTCGTAGAAGCCATGTTAACATGTTTTTTATTCCTGAAGATTTTTATTAAGTAGAATTTATGTGCTTATCTTGACTATAATAATAATAATAATAATAATAATAATAATAATTTATGAACGTAGACATAACTGAATTAAGTAGAATTTATGTGATTTCTTTTTTTTATTGAAATATTTTTATATCTATGCATTTGAAATACAGATCACCATGAACAGAGAAAAATCTAATTCGCGTAAAGTTTTTGAATCCACGAAGCTATTTTTACTGCCCGCTTTTTCTTTTTTTTTTTCGAGATTTTGATTTTCTTCCAATCATTCATTCATGTACATAAAAAACTGCAATTCTAAAAGCAATCTACAGTGATGATTGTCAGAGGTTGTGAGTTGATGTCAACTGTAAAACACAATTAGGAGAATAATTTAGTCTCCCACGAAAGCTCGTCATCTTTTACCATGTGCAGGACGAAGCTTGAATTTTCAACTTCAAGTGTCACTGTGAATAAATCTCTCTCTTCTCCTGCCCTTTTCCTTTTCTTTTTCCTAATCTCTGTGGGATCCATCATATATCCTCCTGTCCTTCCTCTTGCATTGTTTATTTTTTCTCAATTCTGATTGTTAACCTAGAAATGCTGAAAAGCTGATTGTGGGTTTCCAATTTCTTGCGCCAAGTCTCGTCAACAGCTTAACCACGTCGAATTAGAGGAGTTTGTGCAAGCTACACGGCGAACTGCCACATGACATTTTTTCTTTCTCCACGCAGAAACTCCACAGTTTCTAATGTAGGCACTGGTGTGATGGCAGTTTTCCAGCTGCAGAATTTGGCAGAAGGGCCTCTAGGTCTAGATGGATGGAGCGGACCACAGCGCAAGGCACTCCCATTCCTTTTTCCTTTTTAGAACACAGTCTTCCTAAGATTTATTCCACCAACATTCACAGTGATCATTAACACTAGCAGGACTCCATTGCAAAGCACACGATTTATAGCTCGAGAAATGATTTATTATTTTTGTTAAATTGCAGGGATTAAGTTGTGATGATTTGCTGTACAAAACTACAATAGCTTGGCAAGGGCATAACATAAATCAACAAAACCAACCCACAAACCACAAACCACCTTAGCAGGAGAGGCCAAGTGGCGTGGTTCAATCGAAGGACAATGGGATGCCGATTATGGGAGGTGTTGATCTGGGTTGTTAACGCCTGATTGTCTCATGCTTTGGCTCTTTCCATTCACCCCATCGCTAAGGTTAGACCTTTTTTTTCTTTTCCAAAAGCTGTTAGGGCTTTCACTCCTACCATCAATGTAGCTTGTGAGTGGGCCCTTTTCTGAATATTTGTGAGCCATCTGGGGCCCGTTTCTGCCCCAACCCCAGTTTCACATGTACACACATTCTTGCATATATGATATATGTATACACATTTTACTTCATTTGTGTTCTGTTCCTGTACTGCAGGAAATTTGGTGAGGGGACTGGGTCCCTTTTTCAACCTTTTGCGTACAGCCTGGATATGGGACCCCTCTTTGACCAATTTGTTTTTATGGGAAATAGCAGCCACAAATTGTGAGAGAGGTGACAGTGATGTTAGGGAAGGGGTCAAGGGAGAAGATGATCAAAACATTATAAAAACCAAAGGTGATTTACTAGAGAAATAAGCCAAAAAGAAAAACAAAATATTAGGGTTGAGAAAAGAGAAAATCTCGATGTACAGAAGACCCAAGAAAAGATGCGCGGGAGAGAGCACCTGACGCAGGGTGACTGGGCCATCTATTCGATTAGAAGCAAACAATTTTAAGAAACCACCAACAGAAGTTGCAGAAAGGTAGAAAAACTAGCAGGATCAAATTCCATATGTTTGGATTTTCTTATTTAAAAATCAAATTGTTCATAACTCAACTAACTTGGATGGAATTGTTATGAATCTTAAATCTCAAAACACATACCCCTCCCTCACGCTTTAAATACTAACAAAACGTGCTTTCAATTTATGATCATGGTCACAAGAAGATGTTAGGAAATGTTGAAATGGGCCATCTTGAACGTGTAATCAGGTTTCCGTGTGGAATTGGAACAATGTCATGACAAACAAAATAGACAAAAACATGCTGCTAGTAGAAATAGGATGCTATGTAGAGGAGAGACTAAAGAGGATGTCCATCGGTTCCGCAGTTTACACTGCCATGCGAAGATGAACACTGGGCCTGGGATCAAAATGTATCTAGAACACAGACCAATCAGTCTATCAGCTGCAAGAACCAATGGTATGAATATATATAGCTACATATATACACCAAAATACATGCCTCGCTTGTAAGAATAAGCAGTGAGAGAGAGACCGTTTTTAATTCTACAGGATGGCTCTTCAATATCAGGAATGTACGTACGTAGTTTTTGAAATGGCTAGCTGAAATGTATTCCGAGCCAGAAACATGGTAGAGATTCTGTAATATCTTGAATGAAGGGGTCGTTAATTAGTTGTCAACAACAGGCTGCATCGTGTGCTCAAAGGAATTCTGTCCATCCTCTCCCATGGAGTAGCAAGAGACAGGCTCACCTGTGTGATGGAGATCAAACTATAGGCCCATGTACGTACGTAGTTGCTCAACATGCTTCATTCTGTCTGGTATGATGGAGATGTTTTTACAACAATTGAATCAAAAACAAATAAATTAAATGTTCGTGTCCATGCTGTATAGCAGCAGTTAAATTAAAAACCCCTTTCCGATACAGTGAAAAACCAGCCGAAACATCTCCTGTTAATTATACATTTATAAATAAAAACGATTTCTTTTTTTATGCTGAGAATCGAGATCAAGCGACACTCCAAAATTGTCCTGAAAGCTAACTCGCAATTGATTGCAAGGTGACAAAAGCGCACAAACCTTTTATCCCATGGACACCAGTAGAACAGCCCATACATACACAGCTACGAAGTTCATGGACCCTAGCCTTTTGGTTCTCCTGTTCCCGAACAACTTTCTAGATGATGATTTGACAGGTTAGTATCCCCCACCCCATCATATCTATCATATCTTTGCCCTCAATTGCTACAACTCTTGTCTTCATTACACCTGGTCGTCTCTGATTCATTTCTCCTCTCTGTCTCCCACGACACCGCCGCTCGCTTCTTTTCCCTCCAGTTTCAAAATCCCCCTCCCCATCCCCCCCCACCCCCTTTACGTGGCAGCTATGCGTCATGCCCACCTCATCACCTCCCCGATGGTCCGGGCCTGATCCAAACTCACCACCACACCCCCTCCTTCGCCGGCCAAAATTACTACGCATCCCCGATGCGAGTTAGTTTTCACTTCGACAAAACTCATTCCCTGTCCATCAGATATTTGTAAGAGGTTATCTAGAATTACTGATCTCCTGTCTATCCAATGGATTCTCAGATAAATTACCCGTCTCTAGATTAATATGCTTGCCAAAAATGCCCATTACAAATTAGATCCAAACCCAACAAAATCTGGGTGAGCTTCCTCCAATGTCACATTGCCACTTCTCGAATATTTTTATGTTATAACAAAGGCAGTGTAGAAAAATGGATAATCCCTTCCATTTTCTAATGCACTGTACAGGAGAGATAAATTGTTTAGGAGACACGCTGTGTTTTTTTAAGAAATTATTATTTTTATTTTAAATTAATTAAAGATAATTTTAATATATTAATATCAAAAATAAAATTTTTAAAATAAAAAATATATTTTTAAATAAAAAACACAGTGACACTTTCTTAGATTTATGTCAAAAACTTGATCCTTTTAAGAGTTTATTTTAAAATATAATAATAGTTGTTTTTTAAAATATTTTTTATTTAAAAATATATTAAAATAATTTTTTAATATTCTTTAAAAAATATTTTTAATATTATAATAGTCTAAAAATATTTAAAAAATTAATTTTTACTTTTTTAGAAACAGAATTCAAAACGACACCGAGAAGCCCATCATATTCTAACAGAAACAACTAGATAATCATGGATTTTCACAAGGGTAGTTTTGTCAAGAAAAAGGAGGGAAAGACTGATCATTAGATTTCCTGTGCGACCCCATCAGTTTTCATGCACAGATGATTTACGAGAATAATTGAAACATCATTAGACCTCACATGAACACCCAGTTTACATTTTGACCAAAAAGCCCATGCCAATAACAAAATTATGACCCATAAAAAAAGGTCACTTTATAGTAAATAAAAATTATATGAAGATTAATCAATTCAATAAAGTAATATAACAAAATCCCTCTTCCCTTCATTTTTATCCAATCCCGTCCGTTCATTTTATAATCAACGCATAAAAACAAGCCAAAGGAGGCCTTTACTTTTCTCCCCTCTAATAAAGGTAATAGAAGCAGGAGAGAGTATCTAAGGCGCTGGGTAATGGTCTTATCTACGGTTCCTGTACATCCGGTGCAGTAGATCTTAGCCTCTTAATAATCGGTTCAGTTTCAGGGGCTTGGCTGCTGGCCGAGATGGGATTCTCGGAACGCGTGCTACAGCTCCCACAAGCAGCGGCTGCGTCGAGCACGCCAGCTGGGCTAGCCGGATCAAGTAGGGCATCATCCGATAAATCCTTAAGCCGAGCCGTCGGACACGTGTCGATCAGGTATTCCTCTATTAGTTGGTGACAGCTTCTCACCATTTCCTTCAAAAAGAACACATTTTTAGTTTTTATTACACAGATTTCAATATCTCTCAGTTAATTCTCGTAAAGGTGGTGAATATTGGAAAAATAAATAAATAAATAAATATGTATGTATATACATATATACATATATATGTATGTATATATTTCCAGAAAAGACCCCACGGACAACAAAAATTATCAATTACGCCGCAAAGATTATAAATATTTACCCTGTTTACTCTCTCATGAAAGAACCGCCCAACACCAGCCTTCAATGGTATAGTATCAAAATTCTTTCCCGCAGCGGATATCACCGCAGCAGCTGCCACCGTCGACGGTGCAAAACCCAAGAAATCGATCACTGAAAAAATCCCAAGAAGATTTCAAAATGTTTCATAAAAATTGTCAAACGTCAATCAGATTTTGGGTGAGATTTGAATTACCACGGGTGGTGTTGAGAATGAGATCCTCTGAGTTTTTCAAGACCCGATTGAAATTCTCGGTTTTTGTTGAGGAACAAGAAGGGAGCTTCGAAATGAAGTAATCAAGATAATCGAATGGAGTGATTGATCGTAACCTCCAATTGAGATTGGCCATGACCCGAAGCTCCATTTTTTGAATGTTTTTGGGCTCGAATATGAATCCAGGTTCAAGTATTTGAAGGTCTAATAACAATGGCACGTCAGGTTCTTCCATTTTCGCTGCTAAAGACAAGCATGCCACTGATAGTAGCTGAAACGGCCACCCATTTTCCTGTTTCAATTAAGAAAACCCGAGCTTTAGATCAATAAGATAATAAAAATCACTCTTTTGTGTAATGTGTGAATTCACTTTCCCGCTAAATCTGATATTTTAAAGGGGAAGTTGAAGAATGGGATATTTTGAAGATAAATATGGAATGTTCCTGGAAAATCCGATATTTTCTCGGGCGAGAATGGAGTTTAGCAGGAAAAGAGAAAAAGGGAGGGCGATTTATTATTTATTTACCGGAAGAGAATAAGAGGAAAGAAAACGGTCGAAGTAATTGACGGAGAGTAACGCCGTTAATGGCCTGAACTGGTAGTGTGCATACACCTGCATTGCCAAAGCAATAGATATCACCACCACATCAATACATACACACGTGTAGACACCTACGTATCTATACACCTGTAGGTACCTTGAGGATCCAGTTGATGGAATCTTGGCGAGCCGTGATGTCAATGGAGCGGTGACGGCAACGATGGAGATAATCCGACAAGGGCATGAAGTGAGATTCAGAGTCAATCAGTTTGGTGATGGTATTCTCATCGGATGGTGGAGAAAGGATGATGGATGGTGATGGTGGTGGGAATTGAGGGTGGCTAGAGATCCACGTGTCGGCATCCCGTTGGACCACCTCACTGGCATCCTCCCCACAGTACAGGCTGTTAAGTGCAGAGGCAGAGCGGTCCGGTAAGTGAGAGTGAGAGTGAGAGTGAGACATGGTGAGGGTGGCTATGGGTGGTTAATGGCAGGACAACGGCATTGGTAGCGGCGGAAAGAGGGAGGAAGAGAGTGTTGGTGGTGTTTGGTGGTGGCTGTCTGGTTTTGGACATGGCTTGGTTATGGGTCTTCTGGGGATAACATGTTTCGGGTGGATGCTGTTGTTGTGTGCGTCTCTCTTCCTCTCTTGATGGGTTTTCTTTTTTTGTTTGTGTCTGGCTCTCCAGAGCTTTGAATAATGGAGGAGAGAGTGTGCGAGTGTTGAGGGATGAGAAAATGGAGAGGGGCGTGCCGTGTATTGATCTTTTCACGTTTATGAATGGTGATTTTGTTTTGACCAAAATTAAATGGAGAGCTTTTTGCTACTTATGGTTTACTTTCCCTTTTCTTTTTAGTTAAATCTCGCAATTATTGTAAAGTTTCCACCCATTAAAATTGCTTTCCACCTTCAAAATTATCAAATTAATATTTTTTTTATATAGACAATGCAAGGAATAAATGAAAATCTTAAAAGAATATTTAAATATATTTTTAATAAATTTACTTTCCCTTCATTTGTGTGCTGAACCTACCTCCATTGTCTGTTACAGGCAGGCAACACAGCATTTCTATTTGGTAGCATGAAGTAAATAGAAACTATACTATCATGTGCATAAATGCATGCAAAGAGAGAAAAGGGAAGAAACCAAGGGTGCGCTTAATCTAGGCGCAGTGCGAGTAGATCCCCTGGAGATTTTACTCCACACAACACACGATTTGACTCTGAGAGACCAAAATTAAGTCCCAGAGAGAATTGTTGCTCGATGGATCGACATGTTAAATGTTCTGTGCTCAAATTAAGACAAGGGTTAGGGTTCGCCTCCTCTTTGAGGTAGTTTTTTATCGCAGTTAAAATTGTATTTGGTCGTCGCGTTTTGTTGCCCTACCCAGCACAAAATTAAGCGGCAGACCCTGTACAACTTGTCCAGCCAAGATGTAGAAATCTTCCGATGACAAATAAGATATCAATGTTTTTCAGACCTAACGAGAGAGATCGAATTTTACTAACGTAGTAACATGTCATCGCTGTTGATCAATATCAATATACAGGGAGTTGTTGACTTTTTGTCCTAGCTGTAAGGCCCCTACAGGCTGAAGACATCTTGAGTGACCCCGCTCACAGTCAAGCCCATGTGTTCCGTACACTTTGTATATGGGAACTAGGGTTGATGTATCGTGTATTTGGCTGTCAAATACCATCGTATCGAAGCACAGGCTCACCACATTATTGACCTTCGAGATTTGCAACTGTAACAATTTGGTTTCATTCTATCCAAACCACCTTTTCCTTTTCTTTTCTTTTCTTTTCTTTTGTCTTTTTCCATGAAGCGGGGCGGATGGATAATGCAAGGTGCTTCTACCTGCACAGGGCCTGATGACATTTCTTATAATTTGAATTTTTTTTATGTTTTTTAATTATTTGAAATAATTTTTTAAAAATAAAAAAAATATGGGAAGGATGCTGATTTTACTGAGGAATTTGCATTTCTTTTGTCGAATTTTATCTGGCCTAATTTCCGTAGTAGCAGATTTGACTCCAAATGACTTGACAGCTTCTCTTCTCTTCTCCTTTGTTACCTCAATGGAGCACTAAACAAATAACCTTTTTTTGCCAACTTATTAATCAGCGTTTGCATGCTATTTATGGTTTTGTGCCTTAATAAATCAAGGACACGGCTCACCGTGTTATGTGATATGATATGACCTTGATTTTGTTTTCTTTTTAGTTTTTTGCCCATGACATTATTTTGATTTAAACCACGCTCATCTGCTTCTCGCTCGAGCCTCTGCGGGCTTCAGCGCCATATAACACACATAAACACAGTTAGAATTTATGTTCGGCTTCTTCTCTCTTATTATTATTATTATTTTTTTAATGATTTTTAAGTTAAAAACACTCTTGAAAACAAATTTTCCCTGTACAAAAAGTGCTCATGTTTACACGATGGGTCCCTGTGCATCCACAGTGAACTGAAAGGTATACAAAAGGTCGCCAAAACCCCATTAGCAGTTCATTTGTGAAAAAGTACTCTGAGGTTGCAATCATACGGAATGGGAATGCAATTCTTTATGGGTTTGTCACAAATATAATTGAACCCTCGACTGCTAAACATCCAGGATCACATGCCAACACTCTGAACCTTCCATGAATCGAGGCAGTCTGACAATCAAACTGTAAGGCAAGGAATAATGAATGAGAAGGAAAGACAGCTAGAAGGAATCAGAAATTCTTGTTCAACATGATGGAGCATGGACCAAACTGATTTCAACACAAAATTTTCAATCCCCGAATTCAACCATGCTTTCTTGCCGAAGTAACACTTAAAAAGGCCTTAGACTTGGGAGTTCTACACTCCTGTTCCAATACTTCATGTTACTCCTGTTCAACGGGAATTGGGTCCAGCAGATGACCAGGGAAAAAGGGCTTCGAGATTTTAGTCACTATTCACTCCCTGACTCCTTTCAGAAAATCGTGAAAAGTCCTCCTGAGAGGATGATGCGATATGGAAGATAAACTTCTTGTCACGTTTAAACTTTAAAGGTGTGGCAATGGCCAAGACACATAGCTTTGCCAAAATGTACTCCACAGTACACAGCAAAAAAAAGAAGAAAAAAAGAGCATCTGATTGAGACTAAATTCTATTTCATACACCTTCAAAAGTGATTTTTGAGAAATTACAACACCAGCTCTCACACAAAGCTACAAAAAAACAAGCTGTAAAAGAATTTAGCTATGGTGAATTGCGTTCTAACATCTGTAGGAAAAACGGATGTTAGGTTCATCCAAATAAAATAAAAAGAAATGAAATCCTTGGCAATCAAAAAGGCCAATTCACAAAGCACGACAGTTTCTTATTCTCATAAATGAAGCGAGATAAAAAGGTTCATCACAAGCTAAAATTAAAAAATGACATGCATTATCTTCAATAATGCTTAATAAAGCTACCATCAATTTCTTATAAAGGCACATGAATTAGGTTCACTTTGTTACTTGTTTATCGTGAATAAAATCCTATCTGCGGTAAATTTTTCAAAGATCATTACTGTTTGCATTTAATGTTAATAAATAATATTGCAATTAGACTACCAAGTTGGTGTGTCTGGCTTATCTATTCCTATACAATGTAATTCTCATTTTGATATATAACATTGTTGCGGTCTTGCTTGTTTTTACCTTTCAAAAACACTTTTAAAAAAATTTAATTTTTTTTTATTTTTTTCTTTGCTTCAAATTAATATTTTTTTTATGTTTTTAGATCATTTTGATGTGTTGATATAAAAAAATAAAAAAAAATATTATTTTGATACATTTCCAAATGAAAAACATTTTGAAAAATAACCGTAACCACACTCTCAAACACACACTCTCAAACACGCTCGAGATACTAGGAGTGCAACAAATTCGGAATTTTGTTTATTTTCACTTCTTTTCAGCTTTTCTTTGATGGCAAGGAAGAGCTCCAAAATTAGAATGAAGGGAAAAACCTGTTAAGATTCCAAGGTAGTGTATAGAACTCCTCACTCCTGGTGTCGTGACTAAAATATCTGAACCTCTCCCACCAATGCCTGCCACTGTCTCGGCGGGTTATGCTGTGCGCCAGACTGTGAGTGCAGTCCAAGAAACAAGCAACTAAAATTGCCACTGTTGCTGGAGAGGAGAAGATCACTTGCATTATGTCGTTGAACTGAAGAAATCAGAACAACTTCATCAAAATACAAATCTCTTAATAAATTTATTGAACAACGATTATGCTATAAGATCAGATGCAATTCAAACATTCATAACCAGGTGGCACCGGTGTGGACAGGGCCACGACCAGAAACCAAAAGGTATTCCTTGAAGTACTGCAGCATAGGAAGGCCCAAGAAAAGAGAAAAGCCAAGGATGAACTTTGTTCTGAAGCTCTTGAGTTGCAGAACTGGAGAAATCCCAGACCAGCAGAAGCTGCTTCTCCCACAAAAATATCAGAGTCAAAAGTCGATTAAAATGGTTTCCTTGAAGGGAAGTTGACAGTAGAACAATGGAGCATAACTAAGAGATATTACAAAACAAATTGATCCCTGTTGATCTTTATATACCACGTTCAAAAACTAGTATAGAACACATAGATTCTTGTTTGATCTTTATTTTCCATGTGAAACTTCTTACTAAGTCAACCCTTCCTCTTTGCACTACGAAGTTACCGCCCTATTTTGGCTCCAACCAGTGAGTTATTATGTGAACTTGAAAAAAAGTGACAGCATGTATCAATCTTCCTAACCAACAGACAGAAAGATGAAAAATCTCATAGAAACTAAATTCATTTTCTCCTGTCGCTCACTATTTCATTTACCACAGCAATTCATATCTGTTCAGTTTATGAAGTTGAGTCTTGAATTAGGAATGCCATATGGTTTCTACAAAAACAACTACAGAATAGAGGTATACACTGACTAGTAAGAACAGAGGGCCTAACTACCTTGTGGTGACTATGGACTTTTCTCTAGCATCTTCTTGCAATCAGCTAGCAGCAACATGTGTTAGAAACGTTAATTCACATACAAAACTTTAATGGAGTTATGTGACTGCCAGTAGTCTTTAGTGTTTTAATCTTCATCGTTAACATTTCTATTGTAGAATCAGGCAAACTGTCCCACTGAACATCATTTTGCTCTTGGTAAAATTGATTGATAATTTAGATCCAGCCATAAAAAACATAGAAAAGTAATACATACCCGCATAGGCAAAGAGGACACAGTAAAGAGCTGCCACAATTGGCAATGGTATAGGAAGCAAGAACAGTCCCGAATTTTCCTGTTAAAGATAAGTTGCAACAGTGTAAGAACAATTACTGAGTAAACAATGCAATGATGGTGCCAGATTTCTATTCGCAAAATTGATAAAGACTTCAAGTTGAAATGATAGGAAAAAGATAAGGAGCCTTTTTTAAAAGGACAGTGGCCAATAATCATGACAGGACAAAAAGAGAATCTAAAACATTGATTGCCATGAGAAATGAAATTCAATTCATTCATAAAAAGATAATAAATAAAAAGAAAATAAAAGATTGCAATGTGGAATACTGCACTTAACACAGAAAAGAAAAGCATGAAGCCCGCTGTTATTTGAACAACTCTCCGACTTCCAACTCGTGTTAATCCCAAAAGACCTGCATTTTCACTGTAAGCATAACAGAGCAAAATTAGATTACTGAATTGGTAGGAGAGAATACTAGCATTAGGACATCCATCAATTCATCACACCCAACAACAACGATATTTTACATCTATGCATAAATAGAGCATCTTAAACAAGCAACATAATAGTTTGCAAATCAACATATGGATTGTAAAATCAAGATCCTTAGCTCTAATTTACCCAACCAATGTCAGCTTTCCTTAATGTTTTCTCTGATGGTACCAAACAACAAATTTTACAACAGCAACCATGGAATTCTACCATATGGGTCGTATACCTGAAAGTAGGTTAAGCATTTTGCTTATAGATTATGAATGTGGTAAACTATAGTCAAATGAAGGTCAGATTATCATCACATTCTCATTGAACAATCCACCCTTCAACAAAAGCAAAAAAAAAAACAACTTCAAAAAGTTTATTTTTTTTTACACTGAAGTAGTGGATCCATTTCCAGGGTATTAGTTAAGTTAGAAAAGAGTTTTGTGTCCAGAAACAACAAATAGAACGTAAAAGGTCTGAAAAAATATATAATGAGACACCAATTGGTTATGTCCTACCAGCCATCCAATACCACGGCTGAGTACAGAAGGAGGCAGAGGAGTGGCCCTCCCATATCTTGATCCCACAATAATTGTACCAGTAGACTGCAGAAAAGTAACATAACATTAACAGCATTGATTGAATAAGTGGAGTGCTTGTTAGGGAACTTTCAACAAAAAAGAATTATAAAAGAACAGGAGATGGGGACTCAGAATTCAAGCAATCCATGATAGGGTTCAACTATTCATCCACATATAAATTCTCGCAAAAGAAAGTTTATTAATCCATCTTCTATCTGACAATATTCATACACCAAGCATTAAATTTATTTAAAGAACAAGCATCTACAAATATGATTTAGAACCGGCAAAATCCTCACTGTCAGTGAACTTAAATTAGGCAAACCATTGTATTTGGCATCTATAAAAGGAGTTCAGATGGGAATTATCTTGATAAATCATACCTCAACTATAGCAACAAAACAAGCAGCCATCATCGCAAAAACATCACCAGCGTCAAAAGTGGGACGTCCCCATTGAAATGGATATGGAACCTTTATCCTGAATATTAATAATTCATCCTGTGAATTTATATGTTATGGTAAAAAAGGAATTAAATGATTCAAGGTTTCTATAGTAGATCAAAGCTCACCAAGGAGCAGCACTAATGAGCCCAGCACGATCAACACGAGAGCTAAGTTGTGTGTCTGGATGCTTATTATTATATGCACCAGCCACAGTCAAAACTGCTGGCATATGCCCATACAACTGCAATGGCAAACAGAACTGCAAACCGACTGCATATGGTGCTCCTTGATTTCATCATGTGAGGAACACACTGCAATATTGTTTATTGTGTAAGAAAAGAAAAAAGAAACTCCACGATATTAGGTAAAATTATTTGAAACTTGAAAAAACCAAAAGTAGAAAAGAATAATAATAAAGAAAAGGTAACTCTCTCTAACTTGTATCCAGTTAGAGCACATAATTGGGTGGAAAAAAGGTGCTTGCATTCTCAAATTTAATAAACTAGTTCAGGATATCCAAGGTACACCATCTAAAGAAGAGCAAATAGTGAGGACACAAGGCCATTGCCTAGGAACCGGAAACCAACCCTGCTCCTTTATTTACCTACTAAAACACTTGGCTACTGGATTATTTTTGTAGTCCACCCTCAATTTCTGTTAATAAGCCAATTGTACTAGATGAAGAAACCAAATTTATTGAAAGAGATGATGCCTCTTGCTAATGATCTCTTCTTCCAACTAGGAATATGAACATGATATCAATTAAGATCCTAGAGAGGCTCTGATCTTACAAGCACGTTTTCAATAAAAAAAAAAAAAACAGTGAAATCTTTTAATCAACGATACAAGAAAATAATTGAGGATGTTGATCACCTGAGATATGAAGTCCACGAAAAGGAGTGCCAGGATTCCAATTTCAACACATTTTGCCAGCTACAAGCATCAACAAAGAGAAGCATATTAAACAAAACTTGATACCCAAATGGAAGAAAAAGCAGCACTAACACATGTAGTTTCATTGACAGCTGTTCCATCTATAACATCACTAGCTTAATAGATCAAGCCTACTAGACTGTGCAAAGCTTAAACGGCCATCTATTCAAACTAAATTATCTTGAGGCAACCGACTAAAGACATGGAACACCAGTTTTTCTATGGACCTGCTATACTCTCTCCAGTTGGCAATTGTAGGAACAGAAGCAAGAATGGTCAGGAAAGCTATTGGGAAATGCACAAAGGAAGAAAGACGTTTAAAACATGAATAAGGAAGTTGTTATCCAAAAAAGATCAGAGGTATGAACTCAGGGAAGAAAAACAAAAAAATCCTGCTTCCAATGATGTGTTCCCTTAATTATTAAGAAATCACACAAATATGACGACCAACAAGTTTTGCTTCTCTCAGCAAACATAATGGGCTTTGTATATTATTTTGAAGCACATGCATCTCCAATAGAAGAGGTTTAGAGCTTGAGATTTTAATTATCACTGCATGCATTTCCCCAGCAAAACTAGTAGAATTGGGTGTTTGGCATTCTTACTTGTGGGAATTCATGTGCATAGAGCCCAAGTCCGGTAAGAATCACAAGAGGTATTGCAGCAACAGGGCTGAGAAATCTGCATCAAGGAACATGAAGATCAAGCTTCCTTAAGCAAGTGAATGGTGCATTAAGTCATCCCAACTACACTTACATAATATCGCAGCCTCATACCTTGCAAAGAGTCTCCAGAATCCAAAGATACCAATGCTCCTTGTACAGCTTTCATCCTTGTACAGCTTTCATGGATAGCTTAAACTTAAAAAAAAAAACAACCACAAATGTGATAGAAATATGATAGTCAATTCTAACTCTTTTACTTTCCTCGTGCACTTTCCAAAAATAACGGGTAATTTTAAGCATTTCCTTGCATATTCTCCAAGAAACAAACACGGGCATAAAATTTGAGAATGGCATTTACAAAGTGAGGGAGGGAACTAAACTTAACCTGACGTAGAGTAAGAAATATGACATTAGTGCTATTGTTAGTAGATAAAGAAATGGTTATTGTGGGGATGCTAAAAAGCATAGGATCCTCCAATGACCACAGGAAGCCGAGTGCCGAACCATGTCTGCAATAGAGAGTGTTTATACCCGCAACAAAGAGCAGCGTGTTAATCATCTCAGCCTTCTCCACCTACAAAAATATAAATATCCAGCTAGAAGGAAATTATAGAAACACAAACTTGAAATCAAAATCAAAATCTGTTAATCACATATATGGTTTTTACATTGAAACGGCTAATCAAAAGAACGAATATGGAAGGAATGATCACAGTAGTCCCGAGCATCACTAGGTAATGCTGAAAACCTAGTAGTATTGCTTCAGCTGCATTCAATCGAACAAGTTTTTAGAAAAATTGATTTACTGCACTAGAATTTAGTATTGGCTATACCATAATCACAATCAAGTACTGAACTTTAAATAAATGTAAGTATTTAAATCTTAATTTTGTCAGGTGGGGGGGGGGGGTTCATCAATGGTGAAGTCAAGAGAATGAGGTAATCAAGAGCAAAAACAGGCATGAAAACGAAGAGCAGTCGAAGGAAGAAAAGGAAGGAGAAGAGAACAGAGTTTCCATAATGTAATGCATTCAAACTTAAAAACAAAGCAAAGGAGTAATTATTACGCCAAGAAGGAGAGCTGAAGACACAGAAATCAAAGCCAGGGAGCTAGTCTTTGACAGGAAATGGTGCGAACACACCAACTTTAGCAGCGCCTCCAACTACCATTGTTTCTTTCTCTGTTTTCCTTTATGTTAAATGGCAGAAACAAGCAGCAGGGAAGAGAATTGTAGGCAGTATTAGAGGAGGCAGTTAGGCAGTCATTGATCTGACTAAATGCATTAACTCTTTTTTTTTCTTACATATATCATTTCTTTTTTGTTTCTAGGATTTTTGCTTGTTGGAATTTGAGAGATTTTGTTCTTGTATGAAAGGAACGCTATCAACTGCAGCAGATTGACAGTGACTGGCATCTACTGTCTGCCTGTTAAGAAAATGACAGTTTTACCTCTCGTGGGATAGAAATGAATAGACTGTTCAAGGTTTGTTAATGGCGGATGGGGGGCCAAATTAATGGCTCGGTCCGGTAGTTGTTTGGTTCATCAGGTTAATTTTAATTTTTTTTATAAATTAAAATAATATTATTTTAATTAAAAAAATAATAATTAATGAGTTGCAACTAAATTTTAAATTAAGTTTTTCTAGATTAATCAACTAAGTCAATCAGGTCAACCAGCCATGTTACTCGGGTTTTTAATTTTTTTTATTTTTTTAAATCTGACCTGATTTCTATCTCGGATCCTGCATTGAACCACCGGGGCAGACCAGATTTTAAAACTATGATTAAACCAACCATGGGTTTTGTACACTTGTTTTTTTATTTTCAAAACTTAAGATTTATTTGGATTAAAAATATATTAAAATAATTTTTTTATTTTTTAAAATTTAATTTTGATATTAATAAATTAAAATAATTTAAATATATTAATCTTTTTATAAAATAAATTTATTTTTTTAATTTAAATTAATATTTTTAAATTATTTAGATATATTGGTATTAAAAATAATTTTTAAAAAATAAAAATATATATTATTTTGATGTATTTTTAATTAAAAATATTTTAAAAAATAAATTACTGACTCCAAACATCTTCTAAATTAAAAAAAATTCATTATAAATTTGTTCCTTGACGAATACGCATACAAAAGCTTGCCAATCTAATGACTTATTATAAAAAACTCTAAAATTATTGGGATTTCTACTGAATACATGTATTGTGAATCAAGAAACAAGTTGTTTTTCAGTGCTTTTGATTGTTGCTTTGCTTTTCCTTTAAATTACTTATTATATATTATATTATATTATATTATATTATATTATATATACGAACACTGTTTTAAAACGCAAGGGAAAAGCATTGTGCATTTATTATGAACACACACTCATTTATTATGGACGACATTGTAGACTCATTGCACAGTAGATAGCTTCTGGATATTGTTGACAGCGGGACCTAGCAGCGGTGGGCTCAGAGCTGTGAGCAGGTCCCATTAAAATTTGGCTCTACTGCCACCAGGACCCAGCAGTGGTGGGCCTTGTTGCCACTATGACTTACTGTTGTTGGGTATTGCTGACAACAGGACCCAGTAATGATGGGCCTAGAGCTACGAGCATGACCCAGTATCAGAACCCAGTAGCGTTGGTTGGGTCTGTTTCATTCGAAATCCAGGACTGCAATTGGGCTAGAGGAAACCAGTTGACACGCCGGGTCAACCCGGAACTCGGGCGACCCGGCAAAAACCCAGTAGAGTCCTTTTTTTTCAAATTTTTTCTTCTTCTACCTAGAGACCCATCTTTTTTCATATTTTTCAATTGATTACTAATTCATTTCAAAGTTCACTATATAAATACTAGAAGAATGTTTTATTTTTTCAATGTAAGATTTGAAGTCCTTTAGTATATATGTTTTATGTTCACAAGAAAAAAGTTATTTTTTTCAATGTAGGATAAAAAAACCTTTTGAGGTAATCTTTTAAACTTAATTGTTTACAACATGTATAGCCTATATCCACATGAATTATTTCTTAATTTTTTCATATAAAATATTAAAACCTCAATTTTTTTTTAATTTTCCCGATTTGACCCGAGCCAACCCATCTAACTCAGAACTTGACCCTTTGGCCAGGTTAACCCCTATGTCGGGTTTGATAACTATGGTTGTCATGAAAATATATTTTTTGATTTGTTATATTTTTTAAACTATCAAAATGCGTTGAAAAAATCTATATAAATATTTTTTTATAAAAAATAAAAATATTTGACCCTCAGCGGAGCGCGGGCCACATAGCTAGTCTCCTCCAAAATCCATCTCGTGTTTAAATAGATGAGAAACGTGTGAATTAATGTTGTAGCAAGGTTCTTCCCTTCATAACTTACGGTGCCTAATATTGGGTTGCTATTAGTATTAATTAACAAAATCTTTATTGCATTACAAATTACAAAATCACAATAGAAAACTAAAGGTCCTAAGTAAAAGACTGTGACTTCTGAGTGAATACATTGTGGACTCTAACAGTCTTTCTCGTCAAGAAATTGAACTTTTCCGCTCTTTTCGCGTGAGTTGAACTTTATTTCCAAATTTGCATCTCGGCTTGTGAAGCTTGCTGGTGTCTCTTGATTGGCTTTGACTGGTCTAGGATCGTTTGTTGGGGCGTTTGCAGCTGCGTTCAAGAGGGTAGTCGTGTGGAGGTCACGAGGCTGTTGGGTTTGATTGGGTTTTGGCTGGGCTGGGATGACTTCATTGTGGTTGGTCTTTGGGTGTATGGTGAGCCTTTTTCTTAGTTAGTGGGTGGGGTGGGCCATTATTGTGCATTGAGTGCTTACATTTTGTTGCTCATGTGTTTGTTTTGCAGTTTGTTCTCTTGGGGATTTTGGCTATTGCTTTGGAGAGGCTGCTTTGATGGGTGATGAGTAAATTTTATTTATGTATTTATTAAATCTATGGTCCGGATTGTATGCCAAATCCAATATGTTTGGACTTGGCAAATAGCCAAGTCCAAGATGGCATGAGTTAGGCACGCGTGCCAGACCCAATACGCTAGGACTTGACAGTACACCAAGTTTAAGATAGTGTGGGTCTGGCACGCTTGTCAGATCCAATACGTTTGGACTTGGTAGTCAGCAAAGTCCAAGGTGGTGTGGGTCTGACACGCATGCTAAGCTCAATACGCTTCAACTTAGCGGTCAGTCAAATCCAAGGTGGTGTGGGTCTGGCACGCATGCTAGACTCCATACGCTTGAACTTGGCAGTCAGCCAAATCCAAGATGGTGTGGGTCTGGCATGCAATACTCTTAGACTTGGTAGTTAGCAAGCCTAAGACGCTTGGACTTAGCGATGTGCCATGCTCCAGATTGCATGAGTCTGGCATGCATGCCAAACCTAAGACATCTGAACTTGGTAGTCAGCTAAGTCCAAGATAATTATCATCCTTATTTGGGTCTAACCTCAGAGGAATAACCGAGCTCCTTTAGGTCAAACCTCATAAAAGAACTATAATCTTTATTCTAGCTAATTGACGTCTTAAACTCTAGTCTTTCTACATCTTTTTAGGTATATCAAAGTCTTTCATGGACCCACCATATTCTTATTAGGTAAGAGATATGTATCCCTCATTCAATGCTATCAAGGTAATTACCCTGCAGACACTCATTTTATGGGTTATAAATACATTATGAGAGCTTCATGAGAAGTGGTCATGATATTAAATTCTCTACTACCTTGATATTTTATAAGATACTGACTTTACCATTTGAGGATCTAAAAGTTTCCTCATTTGGGATTGTTTTTCTTGCAGGTATTCAAGACCATTTTAATAGATTTAGAGTTCTTTAGATTGAGAAGAAATCCAAATACTTAACGTATAAATTAGCACCTATCCCAAACACCAAATAACCTTTTATTTTTATGTTCCTGAATTTTTAAACATCATCAGCAGTGTCATCTGTGAGAAACTCTACAAAAAGTCATAGATACAGTTTTCTTTAATTACAATTATTAATGGTAGAAAATTAGGACACTCCAGGAATGAGAGGAGTTACCGATCTTCCTGCTACAATAGATATCTCAACTATCATACAAGTGATCCTTCAACAACTGGGGGAACAAATACAACTCCTTACCCAGACAGTCCTAGCAAACCAACAAGTGAGAGAGAATCCACTACCACAACTTGCAGCTCCTCCTCAACAAATTGCTGCATCTCAACGCTCACCTCCACGATAAAAAGCCCCACCTAATGTTTGTAGACGACTATTTTATCTAGAGAAGCATGGGCAAAATGAATTTTTTTCAAAAAAATATTATTCTAATAGATTTTCAAGCAAAAAAAACTTTAAAAAACAACGTATAAACAAAAATTATTGCATTGACCTATCCATTGTCCTACAAAAAGATCGAATATGTTGACCTATGATTATTTTGAGGGGATTGGTCTGATTGTGAAAAGTAAAGCAATAAATATATTTGAGGAGGTCCTCAGATATTGTAATTTTACATGTTCTTTTGGATAAGTGAGCATTCATGAAAAACTCACACATGATTTCACCACCCAAATGCCATAAACACTTGTAAACAAACATTATTTACAGAGATATATAACTATTTTTCACATGCCATTGTTTTTAGAACATGGACTTGTTCATCACAAATGTCTCACTTTATGTCTAGATTTAACATATTGAAAATGGAATGTCATGGTGCAATATTGCATTCCAATCCTAGTAAGCTCTATATGTCTTACTACAAATGACCAATTTGATAGCCAATTTGTTAAGAGATTATCAAATACTCTTGTTGCATGCTTCTTTATTTTATATTTATGTTTAGAATTTTCATGCTTCAAGAGTCACGATTGTGGCTTTTTCCCCCCTTATATGTTAGAACACCATTGGATTTTAAGTTTTAAAATATACCATTGATTCTTCTCATCCCTTGAGCAAACAAGATTCAATTCCCAAGTTATTGGGTATTACCATGATTTTTCTTGGTATTGTTTATAATATGCATACAAATTAGCTGTTGTGATGGGATTCTATATTGTGCATACACAGGAGCCTAATTTGAGCCCACTAGCACATGAATTAAAGAAATTAGGCCTAACTAAGCCCATCTAGCCCATGAAACCATAGACGCAGGAATAACTTTGGTCTCAAGTAGTTAACACCTAGCAGAATAATAAAATTATCACTACAAAAGGTTATGGTTAACGCCTTTGCCATAACCATTTTGGTTAATTGTATTTTGAGGCTGTTTTCAAGGAATTGTTTTGGTAATTTAACATAGTTTTAAAAAAATTAACTATATAAAAAAATATTTAAGAATCTAATATAATTAAAAGACTCAAGTTGTGCTATTTATAACTTAGTAAAACTATTATCTCAACTTTCCTGCTTGGTAATAGTGAAATAGAGCAATCAGCAATCGGGGGTAACACAATTACCTCATAGTTCATTTTATAAATTAAAAAAAAAAACTGTAAACTATGACAAAATTTTTTTTTTTCAAAAACTCTGAACCCCACCTTCATTCTCCTCACCGTTAGATCAAACATGTACATGTTAATGTGAAGAGGATTGTTTCAAATGAAGTTTCTGTCATTTTAGATATTTTTTACATTGTGTTATTTTATTATTATTATTTTTATTTTGTTAACAAAAAAAAACTTGTTTTTACGGTGTCTTGGATCATTTTAGCTTTGGTAGCCGTGTATAAGCCATAATTTCCAGGAACATCAAATAATAGTATCCGATTAAGATTCAAAATGATATCTTTTAACATCCGGTTATTGACAACGATTCAGTTGGATGAACTCTTCTCTATAAATATGGTTGGATGTTGCTCAATGTTATATATATATATATAACCATTGTGATGAATCAATATATTTTTAAAATTTATTTATTAGTCTAAGTTTATTTTTAAAAGGGTCAAAGGTAGGGTAATAACCCGATATATATGGACTTGACAAGATGTTAGACTTAGATGGCATAGATTAGGTTTGCTTCGAGACCCAACATTCTTGGGTTCTGTTAAGCACTGAGTCCAGGCAGACTTGGGCCTAACAAGTTGTCAAACCCAACGTCATTAGGTTCAGCTATGCGCTGAGCCCAAATACATTTGGGTATGGCGAGCTGTCAAATCCAACATCCTCGGGTTCAGCTATGCCCTGAGCCCAACACAGATATGGGTTTACCAAGTTACCAGACCTTACATCTTTTGGTTTAGTACATGCTGAGCCCGAGTATATATAGGTTTGACAAGCTTCCAGACCCAACATCATGATATTTATCCCTCATTAACGATATCAAGAGAAAATAACTCTCTGGTCCCTCAATTTCATCAATATAACAAGGTTCAAGAGCTATAAATACCCCCTAGACCACCTAGGAAAAAGGTCTACAATCTCTTTATTCTTAATATTTTTAGCATGTATAATTTCAGAGTTTATCTCTCTAAAATATAATTGTATGTTCTCTTTATAAAGATACTTATTTGAGCATTTGAGAGTCCCTAAATCTATCAAAAAAGACCTTTTGCAAGAATCAACCATTAATCACCTTGGCTTACTAGGTAACAGTTACTAGCCATTTTAGCTAAGAATAATGAATCAGATTATTAGAACAAAGAGATTAACTGATTATCCAACACATAAGCCTCATTCCTAACCTACTTAGATATTTTGAAACATCATCATTAGCATCGTTTGTGGGGAAATGATAAAAAAAAATCATTAATTATTCTTCTAGAACTAGTTTATTGACATCCCTAATCATTATCAATGACAGATAATCAAAACACTCTTAAAATAAGACGTGTGACAAACCTCCATGTCATAATGGACATTTCTACCCAACTTAACTTCAACAACTCATCAAATAAGTGTAACTCCTCAATGAGGTAGTACTTGACACTCAAGGACAAAATCAGGCCCAACAAGCATGGTATAACAACCTAGATCCTGGCTCTATCATGGGTTTTAATGACCTCTATGCTAAAATTATATCATGTTTTAACACCAGTATATTAGTCAAGAGGAGCTCCATAAATTGTTTTGGCATTACTCAATCAAAAAGAGAATGTTGTACTTTCTTGTGCTCTTTTTTATGGTACCGATGAAGTTACTTTAGTATAAAAGACTACTTTAATGATTAAGAATGTTCCAAAACAGCTTGGAAGACATGATTTATTATGAATACAAGATGTGCATTATTTGGGAGAGAATCCAAAGGTTATGCAATAATTTGATCACTTTAAGTCAGAATATAATTTCTTCTACTTGTCCATCTACAAGATATGGATGAGAAGAGTCTCTCTTGCACTTGACACTCTGATCATTTGAAAATATACCACAGTTAATGACTAAGAATGTAAGTTTTTTTTATATGAATGACTAATTCAAAATGATTATGTTTTTATTTTTTTCATGTAATGCCTAAAGACCTCTCAACAACTTATCTTGGAAAGGATTAATTAAGGATCTTAGTGTGATAGCACATTTCATTAAGGAAATAATTGATTTGGTCTCTCTATAATGATTGTATAATTCTCTAAGAGATTGTTGTAATCTCCTTAATACAATAACACAACTCAACTTTGAATAGATTGATCAAATATCTCTATGGTGAAATTGCATATTTCTTTAAGAAAATGGATTGATTTGGTCTTCTTAGTGAGATTGCATAATTCCCCAAGGGATTGACATGGTCTTCTTAGTGCGATACCACAACTCACATTGGAAGGTATTGATCAAGGATCTCTCTAGTGTGATTGCATATTTCTTCAAGGAAGGAATTGACCCTGTCTCCCTAGTGCGATTGCATATTTCTCTAAGGAAGGGATTGACTCAATCTCTCTAGTGAGATTACACAATATTCCAATGGATTGACATGGTCTTTCTAATAAGATAGCACAACTCCCTTTGAAAATGATTGATAAATAATCTTCCTAGTATGATTGCATATTTATCTAAGGAAGGGATTGTCTCGATATCCCTAATGCGATTGCACAATTCTCTAAGAAATTGACTTAGTCTTCCTAGTATGATTGCATACCTCTCAAAGGGATGGGTCTAGGGCCTCTTTAATTCAACAACACCAACCTCTAAGTGATGCCCTCACTAATTTTCTAATTGATGTCTAAGGGTTTATCACCAATTCACCAGGGATAAGTTCATTTATAGCTAGAAGAAAGGAGTAATAACTTTTGAATAAGAATATACTTGCAACCTAGATTTTCTATTGGTTCCAGGTAAGGGGAGAGTCCTACTAAGGTTAGGCAAAGTTCAAATCTTGCAATAATTTAAAAATCTTTCTAAGTATGGGTGTTGGAACTATATAAACCACTTAAATGATTTTCTCCTGAATATTTTTCTAAGTATGGGCATTCGACTCATACAAACTGCCTAAAGGATTTTCTCCTAAATGTTTTTAATATGTATATGTATTGGACCCACAGACTACAAAAATCTAACAAAATATTTCTCATTGAACATGAAAATGAATAAAATACCAAGTTTATAAAATGTAATGATTCATTATAAAGTGACAAATCTTTTAAGATCGAGGTTATTTACAAAGCTAAGTGGAGTTGGGGGGGCTAAAGTTTAAATATTAAGATCAGACTTTTCAGTAAGGTACTTTCCATATTGGGTAGCTGCAGCCCTAATAAGGAAGACATCAATGAAAGGCATAAGGATGGGATGCAAGGCAACACCGAAGTTCACTTGCATTCCTCTAAACATATTAAAGAAATACAAGTTGGATATGACAATAAATATCTTGTCCCTAACTATCTAAGTTAGAGTCGTAGACCTTCCAAAAAACTTATAGAACTCCTCAAAAGAGTTCATTAGAGCCTCTAAAAGCGTACGGGAGCTCTAGGCTTCTTTCTTAACAGCAAGGAACTTAACCTTCAGAGCATATTGGGATACCTTCATTTCAATTATCCCCTACTCCAGGGAGTCCATTTCATTATAGGCCAGATAAAACTTTTTTTTAATGGATCCCATATGAAGGACCTAATCTCTCGATTTCATCCTTCAACGTTGTATAAGCTATATTGAGGTTCCTTCTTTAAAAGGTAATATGGCCTGCCCTATGCTTAGCAATGCCCTTCTTTACTTGGTTCCTCTCAGTCATTCAACACCTCTTAAAATAAGCGCACTCATCAAAATCTACTAAGAACAAATAATTATTAAAAATAATAGTGATAAACTAAAATAGTTAGGTCAGACAAGAGAGTTTCCTACATTGAAGATCATTTATCCAGTAAAAGTTAGATGGTAATTGTAACTCTCATTAGACATCATCAAGATGTATGAAGGTATGGTTTGGACCTTTTATAAGTGTTTCACCACATTTATGCCATTTTCTCTAAAGCTAGACCTCCCACTTAGAATAGCCTCCAAAGACTGTTTTTCCTCTTTGATCAAAGTAAGGAAAGCATAAAGGGCTCGACCAAAAATAAGGTTGGCAAAAGTATCCTCAAACCTAAGTTGTTTAACTCAAAAAACATCATGGGCAGAAGTCCTAAAAATTAAAGAGGTCTCTACAACTAAAATCGAAGGTGAAGGCATTGGCAGTGCCACATGAGAGGTCTTCATAGTTGAGGTTACAATGTTAAACTCCACAGGGGTAGAGACCATTTTTCTCTTAAAACAGGTAGCAACACCCACAATCACTTCAAGAGGGGTCAACTCCAGCTAACCCTCAACCAGAGAAGTGGTGGCTCCCCTCTTTTCCACGAGAGTAGTGGCTCCAGCCATTGCTTTCTCATGAATAGTTTTCTCAGGAAAAGAAAGCTCGTTTATGTTGATTAGATCATTTTTCATCTCTACTCTAGTCCTAGATCCACTTAATTTAAGAGATGAAGATCCTCTTCTTGATATAAACAAACACTCATTAACAGACCTTACTGAAATTTTTCATTTTCCTTTGGTTATTAACCCTACATAAAACCAAGGTCAGAAATGAATATTTTGAAGCACATAAACAAGAGATAAAGAAGCTCCATACTTTGCAACAAGCATGGTAATTCCCTTTGGTCATCTTCTTAACGTCGTGCTCAGTTGAGGTTGAGGCCAACACAGTATATGTTTTATCATCATTCGAGCTCAAACAGGGCCTATTGTTTACCTCAGAGGGGTTACTCTCAAATAGTGGGCTCAACCTTAGATTTCTTGCATCTTATCTCTAGGGCTGACCATCCTATTATATATCACTGTCATCCACATCCATTTCCACTTCTTAACAAGTTCAGGCTTGCTCTGCAAGGTCCCTTTAATGGATCTAGTGAGTTTGTTGGCAAAGGTAAAAAAACTAGCACATATCATTGTCACTATCAATACTGATAACCAAGTGGTAACATATCTTAAAGATATTTATGGTAGGCTTGATTCCAACGAGCATGAGAAACTTGTCAAAATCATATAAGATTATCTATTTGTTAGGATACAGCTGGCCTAGACCCAATATATATAATACCAAAAACCTTCTCTAATATACCTTGGAGAGGAAAGTTATACCCCAACTTGTACATATATATTGGGGCAATAATTTCAAAGTGGCCCCGGATGGAGGCCAAGTTTATTTGGATAATTCTTTCATCCCTAAAAGGCAATTTAACCATGTAATCTCTTGGCCACTGATCATTTACAAAGGCTACCTCATCTATGTTTATGGTGCTAAGTGCATCATTTTGAGGGGTTTAAGGCAACCTTTTTCTTCCCAAGTGTCCCCTAAAAGTAACAAGGGAAGAAGTTCTTCGATGTTAAGAACTACTTTCCCCCCTTTTTCAGAGATGGACATTGAAGTTTCACTCCTTGTAGTTTTAGAGTCTAGTCTAATGGACCCTTGTCTCCTATTGCTTCCTTTAATTTCTAGTTGAAACCTGAACTCATCACTAGAGGAAGCAACATCCAAACTTTTAGGGTCAGATATAACTCTTTTAGAGTTTATTTTTTCTAATAAAAATAAAAAAAGGAGAAATTTTAGGGGTAGGGAATACCTAGAATGACAATTTTTTCTTAAGAAACAAAGCAAGTTTTGCTTAAGGCTTTTTTAACAATTTGTTTTTATAGAGAAATCACAAAAAGTGAAAGTAAAAGAAAAATGGAAGCGAGAGTGGTCAGAGTTGTTATAACCTAATTTTGGTCTATTGGCTTTTAATTTAATTTTACGAAGATTAAAATTTAAAATTAAAAAATCAGGGATTTATTTCGATGAAAAGTGTAATTTGTCAACTTGTGAGAAAACTAGGGACTACAATGTGTTTTTTTCATTTTCTCTTTATTATTAAGATAATGGTAATTATCCATTTTCAAATTTGGTTCTTAATCAAATTCAAATTTTAAAAAAAGAATGAATTTGTTTAAAACTTAATTTTTCATATGCAGTGGGATTCCTGTACTATAAATATAGGGGGGACATTACAAAGAAGCGGAATAAAGCACAAATACGCGGAAAAAACCTAGAACATCATTGTGTGCAGCCACCCCATAAAAAAATTCAAAAGAAAAAAAGCTTGGTGTTTCCTTTCTGGTCGTCGTCTCCCCACCCCCATCCTTCAGGATCAGGTCACACGCATGTTTTTTTTTGTTTTGGTTGCCATAAGACACCCTTGTTTTCTCCTCCCCCACAGAATACGCAGTTGACAAAACTCAACCAACAAAAGCACCATCCCTATCCTTGAATAATTCATGCATGCATGCAACAATAACAATGTAATTAATTTATCAAAATAGGGAAAGAATAAGATTACTTGGGCACAACTATTGCTGGAGGTGACGCTGAGGGAGACGGTCGGGTATTGCTCGCGGTTGTCAATCCAATCTGCTGTTCAAGGTAGAGACAGGGTGCTGGCGCAAAGAAGATCTTCCAAACGTTGCTTCAATAGAGGCTGGAAGAATATTTGGTTATCATGCTGCTGCTGCTATTTGATGCTCTGGGAGGAAGGATATGACTACAGTTACTATTGCATTACGATATTGGTGTTCCTTGAAGTGTTAGACCGAAGAGAAGAGGTTGCTGCTGTAGCTGAGTTCTGAGGAAAACTGTTCACTGTTTCGAAGCTGCTTGTGGTTGTAGCCATAAGGTCTTCAAGTGCTGCTTCTCCATTGTTGTTGGTAGTCGGCTGAGGGAGAATGAGAGCTGCTGATAGGGGAAGGAGATAATGTGTGGTTGGTATGAAGGATCGGCCACAGAAAAAGAAAGTGAGGGGAACTTTGTGTGTGTGTTTCTTTAGATTTCCCCACGGTTGAGAGTTGATGGGGGGAGGCTTG
>Ga0325414_1000807_pt1 | contig 27831 bp, 25 predicted proteins | sample PopdelMetagenome_8_FD_206183 | JGI IMG/M metagenome (GOLD analysis project Ga0325414, IMG submission 206183) | Populus deltoides microbial communities from Bellville, Georgia, United States - Leaf-PdKOR-R3 | ecosystem: Host-associated > Plants > Phyllosphere > Phylloplane/Leaf | place: USA... | reverse complement strand
TAGCTGGTCTCCACAGCCGCGTTACTGATGGAGGCAGCGTTGAAGAACTCCACCCAGGGCTTTGTAATTGATAAGAAGAAGAGCTTTTATCTGGGCTTTCCATCAACTGACAACATACACACACACAACAATTACAGTTTTGGGGTATTGACAATATCTCCTTCGCCGGAAATACACAAACTAGGCGGTCTCCGGCAAAACAGCTACTCCCAACAACAACAACAATAACAACAACAATAATAAATAAAGAAGGGAAAGGAGGAAAATAAAGCAAAAAAAAATAGAAATGAAGGTAGCAAAGAAGAGGGATGACAGAAGGTATACCAGAGTAGGTTGGTATGAGCCCTGCGAGGGAGATTGGAGACGATGAAGGTTGCTGGCACTACCGTCGTGCCGTTGGCTGCTGTTGTTGCTAGTTGCTGCTGTTTTCCGGTGTCTGGAGTAACCGTTGCTGCCCCCTGCGGCCGCCTGGGAGGAGGGGCGGTTCGGGTTGGTTGGGAAGAGTGACAACAGAGAGAGGGAGGGAGTAAAGTTATATTACCGGGAAATCTCAATTTAGTCACAGACTTGTATATTCATTATAAATCAAGTCCCAAGCTTATAGAATTTAACAACCAAAATTACCAGGATAAACCTCTAACATTGGTAATAAAGGTCGAGATAATTCAGAATATCACATCAAATTTATAATCTAAATCATGAAATTGAAATAACCTAATAAAAAATACAAAAATTTTAAGTCTATTTTTAAACAATAATTATAAACTCGTGTTAATTTTTCAAACTTATAATCCGTGTTATTAGACTTAAAGCACCATATCTAAAAAACCATAAAGTCCAACTCTTAATCAATCAAATATTTGAGGATAAAATTAAAAAAATAAATTCAATTATATGAAAGGATTCAAAATAAGAAATAACAATTAAAAAAATAAGGATCAAAATTGAAATACAAAATAAATTTTATATTTGATTGAAAGGTTAAATTGAAAAGAAAATCAATTTCGTAAAAGGACCAAAAATCAAAAGAATGAGGATAAAAATTGACATAAAAATATAAAAATAAATTTTTGATTGAAGTGAAATTGAAAAGAAAAATAACTTTAACAAAATAAAATAAAATAAAAATAAGGACCAAATTGCCCGACAATTTGAAGTATGTATTCAATAGTGACAACAATACACTCCTCGTTATCATAGCAAAAGGTTTGACAAGAGCGCAAGAAAAAAAGTTTGTGAAATTGTTACGCAATCACAAAACAATCATTGGTTGGACTTTAGCCGACATCAAAGGCATTAGTCTCATGTGTATGCATCACATACCATTAGAGGACAATGCGAAACCAACAAGGAAATTGCAAAAAAGGTTGAATCCACCTATGATAGAGGTAGTAAAAGCTGAAATTTTAAAACTATTAGATGCATGATTCATTTACCCTATCAAGGATAGTAAGTGGGTAGCGCCAATCCATGTGGTGCCTAAAAAGACAAGAATAATGATGGCAAAGAACAAAGATGATGAACTCATTCCTACTTGCATCTCAAGTGATTGGAGAATGTAATTAATTATAGAAAGCTCAATCTTGTTACACACAAAGATCATTTATATTACCATTCATTAATTAAATGTTTGAATGCCTAGTAGGTAAGTCTTTTTATTGCTTTCTTAATAGATATAGCGGATATAATTAGATTATTATTAATCTTGAAGATCAAGAAAATACTACTTTTATATGTCGATTTGGTACATATGCATATAAGAGAATTCCCTTTGGATTGTGTAATGCATTTGCAACTTTTCAAAGATGCATGATGAATAGTTTTTTCTAACTATGTTGAAAGAATAATTGAGGTTTTCATGGATGTTTTCACGGTGTATGGTGATTGTTTTATAAGTGTTTAGAAAATTTATCATTAGTCTTGAAAAGATGCATTAAAACTAATCTTATCTTGAACTATGAAAATTGTTATTTTATAGTAGAACAAGTAATAGTTCTTTGGTATGTTGTGTCTGTGGTTTAGAAGTTGATAAAGATAAAATAGATGTTATTTCATTAATGTCTTACCCCTTGTGCGTGAGGGAGGTTCGTTCTTTTCTTGGCCATACAGGTTTCTATCGATGTTTTATCAAAGATTACAACACCCTTGTGTAAATTATTAGCTAAAAAAGTGGATTTTATGTTTGATTAAGCATGTAATGATGCCCATAATGGGCTTAAAGGTGTGTCACATCTGTCCCCATCATGCAACCACTCAATTGGGATGAATCTTTCAAGATAATGTGCAATGCGAGTAACTACATAGTAGGGGTTGTACTTGGGAAAAGAATAGGAAAGAATTTGCATGTTATCGCTTATGTCTCCTATATATGAAAAAGAACTGTTTGCAGTGATGTTTACTCTAGAAAAATTGAGTTCCTATTTATTGGTACAAAATTTATTATTTTTACTGACCATGCAGTTTTAAGGTATCTTTTAAAGAAAAAGGAATCCAAACCAAGATTGATTAAATGGATCTTTCTTTTACAACTGATCATTTGAGCCAACTGTGAACTAAAGAAATATAAACCAAAATAGTAAGAGAGAGATTCCTCGATAAGCAGTTGTATGTGTTACATTCCTTTACAAGACCATGGTATGCTAATTTGGTGAACTATTTAGTCATTAAAGAATTCGCTTCGGGTTTGTCTAAATTCCAAAAAGATAAGTTATAAGCTTATGCTAAATATTATTTTTCGAACACTCTTTATTTGTGGAAATTTTGTGCGGATAAAGTAGTTAGAAGATGTGTGCCTATGATGAATTTCATTCCATTCTCACTTTTGTTTTTCAAGCTCATTCTTGTGGTGGGTATTTTGGAGCAAAAAGAACAGCTCACAAGGTACTTGAAAGTGTCTCTATTGGCCTTTTATTTTTAAGGATACATATTATTTTTGCAAATCATATGAAAAATGCCATAGAACATGTAATATCACTTATAAGAATCAAATGCCTTTAACTAATATTCTGGTAAGTGAATTTTTTAATGTTTGAGGTATTGATTTTATAGATCCATTTTCTTTTTCTTTTGATAATTTTTATATCCTTATTGTTGTTGATTATATGTCCAAATGGATTGAGGCAAAAGCCTTATGAATTAACGTAGTTACGGTTGTTTTAGATCTTGCCAAGACTCATATATTTGACAGGTTTGGAATCCTCGAAGCTACCATTAGTGATTGTGACACTCATATTTGCAATCGTTCAATGGAGGCATTACTACGCAAGTACAATATGACTCATCGAACTTCCATAGCCTATCACCTTTAAATGAATGCCCAAGCTGAAATTTTAAATCAAGAAACCAAGTCTATTTTGGAAAAGATAGTGCAATCTAAGTAGCGAGATTGGAGTTGTGACTTGGTGATGCACTTTGAGCTTATATGATTGCTTATAAATCACTTATAGAAATGTCACCTTATAGAATTATTTACAGGAAAGCATGTCATTTACTAATGGAGCTTAAACAAACCTTTTTAGGTCATTAAGTAATGCAACTTTGATTATGATGTTCATGGGATTACAAGGAAGTTGCAATTGCAAAAGTTGGAAAAGATATAGAATGATGTTTACAAGAATGCAAGGATTTATAAAGAAAAGACCATTAGTCCTCATGACTAAATGATTATAAGAAAGGAGTTTCATGTTGGAGACAAAATCCTTCTTTATCATTCACATTTGAAACTTTTTCCTGGTAAGTTATGCTCTCATCGGATTGGACCCTTTGTTGTTTCTAATATTTTTTCTTATGGTGCAGTTGAAATTACAAGTGTAGAAACAAACAAAGTGGTCAAGATCAATGAGCATCAATTGAAAACTTTCTATAAAGGTTGGACGATTGAATTCACTGCTTTCATAGAATTAGTTGAACCAATAAATGAGGCATGAACATGCGATATGTCGAGTCAATGATAAAATAAAAGCACTTACTGGGAGCCAACCCAACTTATATAAAAGAAATTTCAGATTTGCTTTTTTTTCCATTATCTTTTATTTTTCACATTTTACTTTATGTTTTTCATTCTCTTCTACTCCTTTACTTTTATTTCAACATTGAGAATAATGTTATGTTTAAGTGTGGGGGGAGAATTTTGATTTTCTTTGTTGTTTATGTGTGTTTTATTAGAAAAACTCATAAACATTTGAAAAAAAACTATGTTTTCAAACCTTAAGTATTAAGTTTTATCTATTGAACTCCCATTAATTTATTAGAATATGAGTATTATGTATGAGAATTAGTTGAGATAGATGAAAATATAAATCAAATGAATGAGTATGCATACAAGTTTTAAAAAGTTTAATTAGTTTAGAGATTCACTTTGAAAATATATCATGTTGACTTAATAGTATTGTACCAATGTAAGATATTATTTGATGTGTGCATTCTTTCAATGATATGTATCTCTAGGACTTGCTTCATATCTTGTTGATATTACATTCACATTACATATGTATATGAAGATGATAAATGCATTAGGAATTTTAACCACTTGAGCCAAAAAGCCAACCCAAAGCTTATTATCCTTAGTGAACCCTTTTGAGTTTGTTTGTCTTTTCTTTGCTTTATTATGTTATAAGCCTTAAATATTTATATGTTTTCCTTTTCTCATAGCCAATGACTAGTGGAGCATATACTTATTGATATTTCATGTAATTATGGTTGGAAATTATGTGAAAGAAAAAAGTGATACTTGATGAAAAAAATGGGCAAAGTTGTCAGAGATAGACCATTTGAGGAAAAAAGAAAGAAAGAAAGAAAAGTTGTTCCATTGTGTTCTTAAAGTTTTATGTTGATGGAGCTTGAAATCAAAAGAATTTAAATATTGGTGCTTTAAGATGGCGAATTTGTGTGTTTTGATAATATATCTTGTTTCAAAATTCATTTTTATAAAATGCTCTACTTCATTTGGTTTTAACCTTTTCTTTTCCTTTCTTTTACCTCATCTTAAACTTAGCCCCATTACAACCGAAAGTAAAACCTTTTAATTCATTTATTACTTATAATATTTTTAGTAATGGAGATGAGATTGAAAAGCAAGCTTATGGTAGAACATATTCATCGATTGAATTTGAGAGATTTAAACACATGAGCCCTAAACACATGAGTGTTGGAGTATATATCAATGACATGACCTGTCACTTTGGTATGATGTAGATTTTATTTAAATTTCAATGATTAATTGAGTTTTTAATTTCATATATGAATGAAAATTCATGTTTTTATCTTTATTTATTGTATTCTTGTTTATAATGCATATACTTTTGGACACTGATGAGAGATTAATAGATTAGTTATAGTTATTGTGCTAAGTCTTTTAAGTTTTTTTTTTTTTTAGTTTGGACTTCCTTAAGTTTGAACTTATCTCTCTTTTCTCAAGAACAAGTAAAAGCTAAATGTGAGAGTATTTGATGCAACCATATTATTTGATAGTTTTTTATCTATATTTACGTAGTATTTTGCTCATGTTTTTTTTATATAAAATGCCTTGATATTTTTTGTTTTCATGTTTTAAAGATACTTTTAGATGTAAGATTCAAAAAGGAGTAATTTGGAGATAAAATTCAGACCATATTTTAGCTCGTGTTGAATATTGATAAATTTGACCTTCGATCAATGTTTTATGAAGAACTTGAGTTGTAGAGGTTGAAATCGAGTGATTCTAGTGGCATTAGAAAGATAACATACATACCTTTTATCCATAAATAGCAAGAAAAAAAATAAAAAGCATGGAAATCACAGCCTTCAAAAACAAGTCTTGTATTTTGTTAATTTTGACCTTCAACTATTCTGACTTGAATATCTTGAGCTAGAGAAGTCCATTTGTTACAAACTCAAGTTTGTTGGATTTTTGACTTAAAGACCTATCAACCTACCAAATTTCAGTAAAAAGGAGCTTATATGAGAGAGAGATAATTTTTCTAAGACAACCTATAAATTATGTCAGCAGAAAGGTTTTGTAAAGAAATAAGTTCAACTTACTTCCTAAACATCCAAACTAATATGACAATTATTTATTCAAATGAAAAAGATCTTTACACGGGCAAATTAACTTCACTGAGTTCAAATTCAAAGTTTGAAGATTTCATGCAAGACTATTTTTCCCTTTTTATAGGATAGTAGTTGTTGTATTACTTAAATATAGACCGACTGCTTTGGAAAGGATTCCTTTTTTTTCTTTCCTGATAAAAAAAACTAGTAGGAAGGTGGGTATTATGTTTTTTTATCTAATAAAAAGAAAGGAGAAAGACGTGAAGAAGGTACAACCAGAAAGAAAAAAAAACTCTCACTTTTTTTTCTACACCCAAAATTATGTTTTCATCTTTTCTCTTCCTTAGTTTTTTGATAGTCATGCAAGACTAAGTTATTTTTCTTGGTTGAAAGGATACAAAAGCCTTCAGATTTCAAAAAATATGAGATTTATTTTATTTTTTCTTTTTAAGTTTATATGATGAGTATGAATATTTTTCTATTCTTATTTCCCATGATTGTTAAATTTGATTGTTAGAGCGAACTCTAAGTTATTATTCTAACAAATCTATTGCTAAGTTTGCTATCAAAACTAGAATTGTGATATTTAACTTGTGAAGCGACTAAGTTTAATAATTATGGCTTATCTGTGTTGTTAATCTTAGGAAAAACATTCAATTAAATCTAACATAGACTGTAGACAATTATGTAGTCTAGATTTATCAACATATTTAGTTATTAAGGCTACCATTAAATTAAATTACTAGCGCAGACGCTGTGGTTGTTTAATGGTTAATGATAGTTATACTATAGATCGGTTACTTGGCTAATATTAAGAAAGATAAATATTCATAATACAATTGATGTATCATTTCAATGATCAGTTTTGATTTTCATCAATGGATGTTTACCTGAGACCAATGTTTTTCTCTTAATAATTTCGGTTTATTTAACTTAGTTTGAGTACTTTATTTTGTTTACCCTAGCATAGCTTAAATAATCTCAAAATGCCTCATCTTTGAATCATTTATTATAAAGACCTAGACTATATCTTCTTCATAGGATCGATCTCTTACTTGCTATATACTATCTTATTTGTTTAAGCTAAGGTAATTAATTTGTAAAATCACGACATGCAACATCCATAAATAATATTACGAATATTCCTTGTAGCTCTAATTGTATAATCATCAATGACATCTAGTTGATCCATTTACAAAGCCTTAATAGCCAAAGTATGGCTTCCCTTGTTCATGCTTTCGAGTTTGTTCATCAGCTTTATTATCTCGTGGTCTTTTGCCTTGAGTGAAGTTGAAAGCCCCTCTATGAATTTTGTCAAGTTAATCATTTGATCCTCCAAAAATATAGTATCGATTGTCATCACTGATATAATGCCAAAACTCGAAGCCTTACTTGGTTATCGACATGGAGTGGTCTTTATGGGTGAATTGTCGAAGTAGTCACCTTAAGTGCCGAACAAAAGTCTATGCACCCCACTTGATTTTTTATGATGGAGTTACTTATAGCTTCAAATTTGGAGAGAGCTTCCATACCCCTTTTGCATTTGATGCTGACACTAGCTCGAAATCGCTTAGTTTGTGAATACAACTCGATGATGGAAGGGACAATGGTGATCACGTTCTTTCTAGTTTCCATCGAGAAGTTGTTGAAAATTCTTTCTTGAAGGTAAGAGATAAGAAGTAGAGATGTCCCCAATAGAGTCACTAGAAAATTATAGATACAATTTTGAGCACCTGAAATTAAATAAGCATACATGTACAAATATATGATTTTATTAAATATATGACTGAGTATAATCATTATCTAAAATATTATTTCAAAAGAATAAGACAATTTCTTCCCTTGGATTTGATATATGGTAACTTGATTTATTTGTGAAATCAAGCCAAGATTTGTGCTTTACAAGAACGCGAATTTAGATGTGTATTGTGAAGCGATATTTGATAATTTGATGCTTTGAATAGTACATTTGATTTGTCTTCAAAATATTGTTAAAGAATTCTTATAGGACGTTTAGACTTGATCCAATAGAGCTTTGTTTTTTTTGTAGACGTTAAGCGTAGATGAAGGAGGCTTCAGAGCTTTTAAGAGAGTTTATTTGCTTAAAGTGCTTGTCTTGAAAAAAAAAATTGTATCTCCAAAAATTCTTCTTCTCTTTTTGTTTAGGGTAGGGACTTCTATTTATGAGATTTTATATTTATGACAAGATATTTTAAATATCTCATCTTATGTGTCAATTTTTTATTGGGTAAGAAATATATGAAGGTCCATTTATTTTTTATGTCATTTATTTCAATTTTATTTTATCTCTTTATATAAAATTAAAATGACATGGTAAAATTTAATTGTTAGAAATTTTTTTGTTGTTGCTAGACATAGTTACAAGAAGTTGTAGTTTATCTTGGTTTTGTTATCGGATTTGTGTTTGGACTAATTTTAGGTAGAGTAAGAAAAACTATGAAGAAATTTTTATTAAATAGGATAAAATTACACACTTAACAAAGCAATTCATTAATATTATGAAATGGAACCTAGGGAAAATGGATCATATGAATTATTTTAAAGAAAAATAACTACTAATAGGATGCTTCAATATTTGGAGGCACATGTTCATATTAAAATAAAATCATAAATCATTGAAAATTCCGGTCGCTAAGTGTATGCTATAATTCATGGAAAATAACTACCATATATATATATATATATATATATATATATAAAATCACACTGTAAACTAAATTATAGGATATTAAATGTAACTTTAAAAAAATAATATAATGACGTGCCACCTCGCTAGAATATACACATCTACCTATCCACACAACACCCAAATATAAAAAATAGCTACATGTGAAATTAATTATGGTACGTATAAACTGACCGAATATCATGTTAAATAAAAAAATAAAATTAGCTTTCTAATTCTGCCGAGGACGCCCAAGCGGCTCTAAAATTCCCAAACAACAATCGAGGCATCGCCATAAGACCGAACAGCTTTCTGCTTAGAGGTTCCTCCTCAGTTTTTCAACTGAACTTGGTCTCTCTGCACTGCAACAGACCCGAGCTTGAGGATCCTCTATCAATGGTTCGACCAACAGAAACTCTTCATCACCTCACTGCATCCGCAACAGCACCCTTTAAGCCAAAACCCCGTTTCTTGTCCTCAAATCAATCCCTCTACAGGAAGCAAATTTCCCTCTCCACTCTCCTTCAGAGGTACGGTTTCCCTCCCTCTCAGCTACAAACTTTCCTTTCTCGAAATCATTTTCTTTTGAATTCCAATTTACATGATACGGAGAAATCCCTTGGTATGCTCACATCATCCTTCAAGATTCCACATAAATCCGTTGTTTCTTTGATCATTGACTGTCCCGGGGTGTTGGACTTTGATTTCTTGAAGAGATGGGAATTTGATTTGTCAAAATTTGCAGATTTGGGTGTTCCTCCATTGCTCATCAAAACTGTTTTGGAGCATTCTAAGAAATTCCAGATTGACCCAGATAGGTTTAATGAGACTTTGAAGGTTTTGAAGGGTTTAGGGTTTAGTGAAAGTACTACGAGGAGGGTTTTAGAGGGTTTTCCTGGAGTGATTGCTTTGAAGGAATGCGAAATACATAGGAGAATTCAATTCTTGATGGCAATTGGAATTCCTAGAGATGGAGTTGACCGCGTTTTCAATTCATTTCCTGAGGTTTTAGGGTTTGGAATTGAAAATAGGCTAATGCCATTGCTCAATGAGTTTAAGGATTTGGGTTTTAGTGAAGAGTTGGTTAGGAAAGAGATTATTAGAGAGCCTCGGATTCTCGGTATGGAAGTAGGTGAACTCTCGAGGTGTTTGGACTTGATTAGGTCTTTGAAATGTCGAGAACCGATCAAATTGAAGATTTTTAGTAAGGGAGCATTTAGAGCTGGGTTTGAAGTGAAACTTAGAGTCGACTGCTTATGCAAACATCGGTTGATTCGCAGAGAAGCTTTTAAGATATTGTGGAAAGAGCCAAGGGTAATTTTATATGAAATAGATGACATTGAGAAGAAGATTAATTTTATAGTGAAAACAGTGGGATTGAATGTCGGTTGTTTGGTTGATGTTCCAGAGTATCTGGGTGTGAGTTTTGAGAAGCAGGTTGTTCCTCGATATAAGGTAATAGAGTATTTGCGTGCAAAAGGTGGACTTGGTGATGAGGTGGGATTGAAGGCCATGATCAAGCTAAGTAGGCTTAGATTCTATAATCTTTATGTTAAGCCATATCCAGAATGTGAAAAAATGTTTGGAAGGTTTTCAGGTGATGTTCAAGTTAAAAACCAACATCCGGCTGGATTATGGAAGCTTTTGAAACCCCAACAAAGGGATCCTGACTCGAAAGAAGATGTGAAGAACATGAAGTCTTTCATGGAAGGACTTGTTTAGCAGAGAAGGCCCAACAAAGGGATCTTGACTCGAAAGAAGATGTGAAGAACATGAAGTCTATCATGGAAGGACTTGTTTAGCAAAGAAGGATGATTTGCTATATGCAGCTTAGGGTGCAGTTGAGTGGACTCTTGCTCTTGTAATTTTAGGCGATGGAAAATTTGTTCAATTGTATTTGGCCTGTTGTTCTCTTGAGGCATGATGGGGGGATTTTGTTAGAAAAATATGGTTCTCAAAATCATCGGATTGGCACTCGATACCCAATTTTCAGAATGCCTGGACAGCACACAAAGAATTCCAGTTCATTAGTGGAAATATTTAGTCAAGAGAGACTCGTGCATATAAAATTTTTTGTGTGGACTGGGTGCATGTACTTTGGGCTCCGGAGGTTTGTTTCATTAATTATGGATTATGGCTAAGCAATTCAGCAAAATATTTGATTGACAATTCACAGGTTGTTATAAGCTCTGAAGCACGGAAATTGTTCAAGTTATTCTTGAAGTTGATTTTCAACTGATCATGCAGATTGGTGTGCTCTTGCTGCTCTCAACCATCATGCACTGGAACTTCTTACTCAGGACTGGATTATTAAAATGTGATGCGAACAGGGCAGGCAATGACCGCCATGAAATGTGAAGTACAGCTACAAGCAAGGTAAATTTTGAGAAATGGGATTATTTTGTTTAATACTGTTTGAAAATGTCAGATTCCCAGGGAAGCCTTAACAGAAACTTGCCCCTTTTTTTTATCCATCCAACCTCATGCAGGTTCGAGTATCCTAACCTCTACTTTTTTCTGAAACATCTGCCGAATTGCCTGGCTTGGAGACAGTGGGTCAATACCTTAACTGAGTGTGTCAATGACTCGCTAATGTCTTGTATTAACTGTCACGATTGTGAGAACCTTGATACACTACTGATCCATCTATTTGTTTGTCTGTATTTTCTCTCTTTTTCTGGGTGTCAAATAATATTTTGTATTTGTTCAGTTTCAGCAAGGGTTATGATGTTGTACAAATTAAACTGCTTATATTTCAAAAACTATTTGTCGCCAAGTTTGCGAAACTTCGCTTTATGTTCTGAAGTTCAAGTGATAATCTCTTTCCCACCGAACTTGATAACTAGGATTGCAGCAGAAGAGCAATTCGAAGATGATGACAGCATTTTCTCGAATAATTTTTTACTAGTCAATTTGTCTCCTTGATATGCCAAGCCAAATCATGCTGAACTCTCTCAACTTGCCTCCAGTTTCCGAAGATGATCACAATGCCCATAGAGGCAAAAATGAGATGCATGACATCCATGGATTATCTTGGCTAAGCCGCTCCTCTGACTTTCCTCTATTCGAAAGTATCAGAAATGATCAGGACTCGATCATAAAGATATCCTCACTAGGTTCATCAAACAGCTTGGAACTCTTCCATGAAGGATTCGATACAGTAACAAGCTTTACTGATGATAGCATTGGCTTCCAGAACCACAAATCAGTGGCGTAGCATTGAATGCGTTATCATGACGGAAGATTTTATTACAGAGCTTCATGGTTTCACCAAAACGTTCGTGGTCCATATTTAAGGGTTTTAAACTATGACATCTGTTTTGGGTCCTTGTAACTGTCTCTTCACCAACGCAGTGTAGGCCCCATCCTTGCTAAGGAGCTCTCCATGAGAGCCCCTCTCCACTATCTGACCATCAGAAACAACTGCTACAGTGTCTGCACTTTGGACAGTCGATAGCCTGTGGGCTATAACTAGAACAGTCCTTCCCTTCATTAGAGAATCCATGGCATCCTGCAAAATTTCCACCATGAGAGCATGTGAAAAATTTATGTGAGAAATAAATGGTATCAAGTTTTTAGAAAAACCTTATAAGAAACTAAAACAAAGACTTGAAATGTAAACTGACCTGCACTAGATATTCACTTTCGGCGTCCAGAGCACTTGTGGCTTCATCAAGGAGGAGAATCCTTGGATTCGTCAGTAGGGCTCTAGCAATTGCTACCCTCTGTTTCTGACCTCCTGAAAGCCTTACCCCACGTTCTCCTACAAAAGTTTGATATTTTATCTGGGAAGTTTACTATGAAATCATGCGCATTGGCCATTTTCTGCAATATCACAATTACATTAGCTACTGCTGAATGTTTAATTAAGAGGGATTGTGTGGCAGTTTTCGAGAGGTAGAAACTTACTGCTGCATTTTCTATATCCATGCTGCTGACTTTACCCTCACACCCATAGGAGATGTTATCCTCTATAGAACAGTGGAAAAGAACAGGTTCCTGGCTCACTATACTGATCTGTACAAGTATAATAAAGGGCTGAGTTTATTATGTACAGAAAAACCCCTAGACCATAAAAGCACCAAGTTATGAAACAAAAAATTAGCCAAGTAAATCTAAAATTTATACGAGCATCTTATGTCAGGGAGAAACAATTTATATCAAATTTCTTTTTTTTTTTGGATCCTTGACATGCAAATGAAAAATGAAAATTACCTTTCCGTGTAGATGTTCGTGTGATATTTCTACCAGAGGAACCCCATTTAAGAGAATCTTTCCCTTAATTGGGTCATAAAACCTTTCAATCAAGTTTGCAATTGTGGTCTGAAACAAGCATAAGCATAATAATATAAATATGACACTCTGCCTTATGTTGCAAAACTCAAACTTAGTTCGCAAGTACTTCTTCAATTAGAATGGCAAGTATTATAAACTGAAGCAGCTTAGGAGCTTATATTTCTTTTTCTTAAAAAAAATAAAAATACATAAAAATTACTTTTCCTCCTCAACTAGGGCCAACAAGAGCAACTTTTGAGCCAGGCTGCAGTTTCAATGTTATTCCCTGTAATTGAAAGATTGTATAGTGTTTTATCATCAGAACAGTATGAACAGACAATAACTTCTGAGAGGTAGTTAGAGGAAGCTAATCACCTTGAGAACCATGTGTTTGGGGCGGGATGGATAGGCAAACCAGACATCATCTAACTCCACATCCCCATCCTGTTCACTAGAATACAAGGAAAACCAATAATCAGTTTTGAGATTCTTTCTGGTTTTGAAGTCACAAAATGCGTGGATTTTATGAGTTTTTGGTTTGGCTGCGTGATACTTGTTTATCACATATAAACCTCACCAAAAAGAGAGGTAGGTAGGGGGTGGGCAAGATGATATGGTGCTGTCATGATTGAGAAACTGTAATCATGATATGGAATTGAGAGTTTTGAAAGAGTAAATTTGTTTAGAAAAAGAAAAACTGCAAGCAAACTACTGAAGTTCATAATTTCTTTCATATTCAATTGCTTCACAGAAAGCAAGAACGGTGGATGATCATAGTTTAGTCCAGACTCCACAGACAAGTAATGGTAACCCAACTGGCACTCTCATAATTGTATGTTTACTGCATATTTGTGCACCGCTGTCACCAATTTCATTTTTTATTCCAATTATCAACAAGCATGACTAACTCATGGAATCATTCACAGGCATATTAGAAGAATGAGAATCCCATGACTAACCCCAAAGGACACTTATTCCCTGACTTTGGCATAGATGAGACACGATCTAGAAGCTGGAAAACCCGCCTGCTGGATCCTGCAGCTTTCATTGCCACAGTGTACAATCCCGACAATCCAGATATAGAGCTGCCATCTGCAAGTGAAATTAGTTGCTACAAGTCAATCAAACTGGACTTGAGAGATTTCAATATTGATAATATGATACCATCAAAAATAGATTTCCTAAATTAGATTATAATTTCATTAGATGAAAAATAGATGAAAAATGGTATCCCTGCATCCATTTACCTGTGAGGCTGTAGAGAATGAAGGATGTAAGAGCACCAGCGGTCATAGAACCTGTAATTGTTAAATTAGCTCCATATATCACCACTACGATCACTGAAAGGGTTGATGCTGCATTGAGACCTCCTAAGAAGAGCCCTACCACTTTCTGTACGATAAATAGCTAGATCAAAAGATCCACATAAACAAGGACAGAGTTTTTTTTTTTATTCATTATTTTTTCCCTCTTGGTTTGGGTTTGTGTGGGGTGGGACAGGGCAGCGAGTGAGAAAGTATGTTGAGGTGACGTTGAAGAGGATATCAAACAACACAAGGGAACTTACAGCTTGCTTAAGTCCAAGCTTCAATGTCTCATCAACTTTCTCAGAATAGCGTGAAATCTCGTACCTTTCTTGTGCAAAAGATCTGACTGTCCGTATAGCACTAAAAGATTCCTAGGCACCAGTCATATAATTCACATGTGATTTCCAAATGTAACTTTAACAGTAGACAGTTTGCATCATTGTAATCATACTAAATTTAATAGCATTTCAGCATGTATTGCACAAGCAGACCCTTTGCATTATTGTAATCATACTAAATTTTCATACCAAAAAAGAAAGAAAAATTGAAAGTTACCTTATTAAAAACTTGCCTCTATATCAGTTATGAGGTCTAATTTCCCTTCAAGATATTAGCATTTACCCACATTATGCATAATCTTTCAGCATAATTTTACATCAATTTACACGTTCAACATTTACAGGAAAAGGCATTTAACTGGCCTCTAGCTGGGCACTTCATCTGCATCACGGTATCAGATTTGTAGACTTGCCCATTTAGGTTCACCAGCAAACACAATTATAAGAAAATGAACTATAGTAGTGGGAAACCTTCTATAAATATATGACCCTGTTTATACCATCTTGCTCATCATTTAGCAGTTCCTAACTAGTAACTCTTGTGAAAATTCTTCAGACTATCATTTGAAGAAATATTGACCAATGGATTATGTCATCCCTCATCAATTTTCTACGTTCAACTACTGAAAATCTAAATTTGGTTGGCAATAATATACCTCAGCAATTGAAGCAGAAGCAGCAGCAGCAGCTTGAGTCTTGTGAGAAAGTTCACGAAGGAAGCGGCCAAATTGACGTACAGCAACAGAAATAGCCGGTACAACAGCCAAAGACAACACTGAAAGTAAATGAATAAAGAAATGGGCATGATGAGCACCATGGGCTCATGGAAAAAATGAGGTTCGTGTACTGCCAATCCAATGACTAAATGCTTACATGTCAACTTCCAGGATGTAGCAAACATGAAGCCAAGACCATTGAGTGCAGTTGACACATTTCTTAGGGCCTCAGAAAGATTTGTGGTTGCAGCATTTTTTATGATCTGGGTATCTTCAGATAACCTGCTCAGAAACTCTCCAGTTTTAGTTACATCAAAGAAGGCCACCTCCTGCAAAATTCAGCAACCACTGTTAACAACAATACATATCAAACAGATAAGAAAGTAGAAAAGAATATACCTGCTCTTTAGTAGTTGATAGAGCAAAATGAGTTAGAGAAAACACTAGAAGGAACTAATCTTTTACCTGGTTAATAAGGTGAGCAAATAAGTTGCTTCTCAACCGAGCCACCACCCTTTCACTAGTGGAAGAAAACAACCATGCCCTGAGTGCTGTGCAAACTGAACTAAATGAAGAAACAATCGATAAAGATTAATAAACCCCTTGAAAATCCACAAAAATCATCATGTGAATAATTTGATTAATGCTGCATTACTTTTCATGAATCTCATCAAGTACTAGATGAAACAATTAGAACCAGACTGCCAATGCAACAAGATAGTATCTATTGTATATATTTCCTGGCAGTTTTTGCTGTGAAATATGGTAAGGAGGCAGAAAGAAGCAAGTTTTACATCTGGGAAGCAACAGGACAGTAAACCTTTTACTATAAAAAAGTAAAAAAATCTAAAGGCCAAGGGAAACACCAGTCCTACCCAGTTATGACAATCAGAAAGATCTCTAGTATGGTGTTGTTGACAGTGCTATAATGATATAATTATGTTCTTATCTTATTTATCTATATGTCTCTTATTCATAATGTTCAACTGAGTTTATTATGTTAAGGTGAAAAGGTTACATTAATGGTGTAAGAATAAGTATAGTATAAACTCAACATGGATTTTAATGTTTGATACTAACATGTTTTGTATTTATTTATCTTACTCACTCTTAATATCTTGCTTGTTAAATGATTAATCTAGATTTGTGTTGAACAATCCTTGGTACAACAAATACTTGGCACTTTTATAGCCCAACTGTATGGTATAACTGACACTTGTGCTATGAAAGGAACTTGATTTGTTATTAACATAAGTTATCACTATGAATACCTGACAACATTTACAAGTATTAACATTACTCAAATAAAATAATTAATATAATCATGTTAATAAATTATAATCCGATTGCAACTTTCTTTGTGAGAATCAACTGGCTTTTTAATTAGATTTTAAAAGATTGCTTTATATATATATAAAAAAGAGTTAATTATAACTTAATCTCTAGTTTATCTGAACTAATCAAACAATTATTAAAGTTTTAGAAACTATATGCTTAATCCATAAAAAAAAGAAAAGAATTTTACTTTATAAAAAGATGAATTCTTTGTTTAAAATAAAAGCAATCAACGGCTAGACAAAAGTATAACGACTTTAACATCAACTTTAACCTGAGAGGAGCAGAGATATAAGATATATATCATTAAAAAAAAACACAGAGAATTTAAAAATAAAAAAACAAATTGTAAAACATCAGATTATAATCTTAGGGTAGAATTGGATGATAGATCCCACAAATTTAATGGCTCTAAGAGCTTGTATATAGTTTTGAAACTTAATTTTTCTTAATACTGTTAGACATAGATAGAAGAAAAGTAATTTTTCCTTGTTATTATTTGAGGTGACATTTGAGGTGTACATTTAAAAAATTTTAAAGTGACAATTCAAAGCTTAAGAGTTGATCCAATTTGAATAGAAAAATGGTTAAGGTGACATTTGAGGTGTACATTTGTTAAAGTGACAATTCAAATCTTAAAGTGACACGATTGAAAATTTTAAAGTGACCATTCAAAGCTTAAGGTGACACGTTTGAAAATTTTAAAGTGACAATTCAAAGCTTAAGCTGACAATATATATATATACAAGGTAATACAACATGAAAATATATATACAATTATGACTCTAGGTTTTTATAGAAAAGTATTTTAAATAGACCATAACTAGAATATTATAAGGTAAAGCTCGTCAAAAAATCAAAATACAATGAATATGAGGCTTCGTACTATACGAACAATCCACATATATTGGTGACTTCCCCAACCAATTAAGGTTTCAATTACGATATGCACAAAGACTAATACTACCTTGTTAGCATGAATATTCTAACTAGTATATAAGAGGTTCATATCATATTCAAACAGACATATTTAAAAATTTTAAAGTGACCATTCAAAGTTTAAGGTAACACATTTGAAAATTTTAAGTTGAAAAAGGTTTTTTCTTGCAGGGAAGGTATACGTAAGAAAGTTGGTTGAGTTATTATTGAGCCAAAACATCAAGAGTTTCCTCCAATAATTGTAATTTTAATAAAAGAGAGAGAGAGAGAGAATATTATGAATTTCGATAGACGGATAAACATGAGATTGAGAATTTCCAATACAAAAGGAATTCCCTTGGAACCAATTTAAGTTGGGAACTTATGTAGGAGAAGTTATCCCTAAAGTAAAATTGCAAAATGACATTTGAGTGATTGGTACGTAGTCTAATTTAACTTGTGGTTAGCATTTGTCAATTTTAGTCAAGATTACCACCAAATGCTTTAGAACACTGTATAGGCTTGTACAAATGTTTCGCTCTCAACACACCATCGCCCTCACGGCCACGATATCTCCTAAAAAACCATCAGATCACCATGATAAACACCTCCCCCACCTGAACACAGCAACCTTAGTCTCCCAAAAACTCCCGTACAGGAACCATGCACCTTTCCCCACTCCATCCTCTGCACCCATCTACAAAGTCACTGACCCTACACCCTGTATCACCACTCCCAATGACCCAGAACAAGTTAAACTCTTTTTTGAAAGATTCCCCTCGTGGGTGGAATACCAACATCTGAAAAAGGCATTTTTCAAGCTTGGTCGAGTTACCAAACTCTTTATACCAAGTATGTCTCCACAGAGGAAGATAAGGAATGGCTTTATAGGAGCTTGGTAGGGAATATATTGCCCAATTTCGATGTCGCAACCATGGAGGCAACAATATTACAAACAGTTGATAAAGCTGTGAGCTTTAGATTTTTAGGCGCCAGCCAGGGGATCATTACTTTTGTGGACCGGTTGAGTGCACAGCAAGAACAAGCAAAGGAGGGGTCTTTATTGCAATCACTTTTTAGTAATCTCAGACAATGGGAAGGAAGGACTAGAGCTCATGATAGATTCGCTTGGATAGCAATCTTTGGCCTACCAATGGAAGGCTGGAACAAAAATTGCATTGATACTCTCCTGCAGAGTTGGGGAAACATTGTTGGTTATGATACAACTTGTGTTAGTCAGGGATCCATCTCCGGTATCAGAGTTCTCATTAATACTATAAAGTTGGAACCTTTGCACGATCAAGTGATTCTCGAGCTTGATGGAGCACAGGTCGATGTCATTTTGCAAGAAATCAAGGGTGAACTCATCCCCTCACTCACAACAGTCAAACACTCCATGGACGTCTGTCTCTACACGGAATCTGTGCTCTCCGATGATGAAGCAGGGGAAGTGGAAGTGGAAGTTATTCCGGCAGCATCAATCCCCAGGCTACAAGACAAAATACCGAGTTTGAATTCTTATGCGCGTGGGACAACCAAAATCAGATTGACAGCGCATCTCTCAAACCTGCCATATCATCGGAGTACCTGTATCCAGAAATCACGGAGTTATGCAGACATGCAGTTTTATCAGACGAACGTATGTACGATGATGGTAACCGTCTGGCCTTGGTTCCTTATGAATACGCTGGGGTGATACAGCTGCTTGCATAGAGACAGCAGTGCAGCACACAGGATGTTTTTTCAAGAGAGATGGGCTGGACCAGCAAAACGGTTACAATAGTGGAGATCTGACAATGACGGGCCGAGACAAAATCCAGAAGCCATCCAGTATGGGCCAGATATCAAGTGTTATCCCAAGCAGTGGGCCATTTTTTGCCAATTTTATTTCCCCCATTGCAGATCCAACTGAACTGTGTGATTTGAAATTACAGAACAGGAGATCCCAACGAAATAAGGCTAAGAAGCTGTCTCGTAAATCATCATCCTTCAAAAGAAGAAAATCGCGCAAAATAGAAAAACGAAGCTCTAAACAAGCGGAGATGGGAATCACTGAGTATTCAGTATCTGATAATGGAATCATGAATAGAAATGCTATTATTCGATCTGGAAGGGACCTAGCTGGAGAGGATGACACGAGCAGTGTGCAAGTTCTTTTTTCCTCATCATCTAAAGAACAAACACATGAGACTATACATTCTGACCCCAGGGATGAAGCGAACTCTTGCTGGGTGGTGGGAAAAGCTATATTACAAAGTCATGAGGACAGCCACCTCATGACACAGACACTACAAGGCTTTATTGAAAAAGAGCAGGAGGAGTGGATTAGAAGGAAGAAATAGTGAGCTCGCTATTCAGTTCTTGTTCAAGGTATGGTTATTATTCCTTTTGATGAGTAGTATTATTATTTGGAATTCATGTGGTATAGGAGGTAGAGATAAGAAAAGCTGTGTGAGGTATCTGGTTAAAAACTTTAGTCTAGATATCTTGGGTATTCTGGAGACAAAACTTGAAAATATTAATGATTGCACTATCAACTCGATCTGGGGTAGACATTCTAGGGATTGGTATGCAGTGCCTTCTCTAGGCCTTTCTGGGGGTATTCTCTGCATATGGAATCCAATATTTTTTTGTGTTTCTAATTGTTCAATGGCTATGAATAGTCGTATTCTACATATTGAAGGGGTGCTATCTCGGTTCAATTTGGAATGTATGGTATCTTTTGTTTACGCTCCAAATGATGGTTTGCTAAAGAAGGAGGTCTGGAATTATCTTGCGTCTTTTAAAAACAGCGTTAGCAAGCCATGGTGTCTTACAGGAGACTTTAATGAAACTCTCTCCCCATCAGATAGGAAAGGTAGCTCTAGAATCTCATCCTCTATGATAACTGTTATAATCTAATTTTTGATTTTTTTTTTAATTATTACTGAAAAAATGATGAAAAGAAATGATGAAAAACAAGTAAAAATAAAATAAATGTAGAATGAATTAAAGTTTGGGTTAAAGGCAACATGATTGGAAGTTTTGAGGTTTAATTAAGATTGGAATCAATTTAATTAATCTAATCAAGGGTTTAATTGGAGAATTGATAAGTTTTGAGACTTAATTAAGCTTGAAATTAATTTAATTAATGTAATCAGGGACTTAATTAAAGAAATATCAAAGTTTGGGGTTCAATTGGGGTCTAAATTGCAAACATTAAAATCCAAGGACCAGCTTGAAAATGGCGCGGAAATGCAAGGATCCAATTAAGTTTTAACCAGGGGCTTGATTGTAAAATTATAAGAATTCCAAGGACCAAATTGAAAGCAACCTTTAGAACTAGAAAACGGGGTCATTTTGCAGCGACTGTTCACCGTCTTCTTCCTCTGCAACGGCTCTGCCATTAAAGGCAAAGACATTTCATCCGTTGGCAGCAACGCTTACTCATTGAAGGCGACCTATTACAGAGCATTTAGGAGGCGGCCATTACCATCGGTTCTGGCCTTATAAAAGGAGAGGGAATCACAGAACGGTGGAGGAGGAAAAAGGAAGAAAAACTGGGGAGTGAAAGGGGGAAAACAGTGGGATTTTGGACGAGAAACCGAGAAAAAAACTTCAGCCAAACCCAGACAAAAAACCAGAGAAGAAAATTAGAGCAAAGAAGAGAGAAAAAGCAGAGCACAATTCCAAAGCAATAATACACAGAGAGAGGGGAAAAGAAACCGAAGAAAAGCAGGGAAAACAGGGGAAGCACACAGGGGGATGAAGAAAAAATGAAGACTGGGAACTAACACAGAAAAACAGAGAAAAAATAAAACCCACGGACGAAGAACAAAGAAAAAAACAGATACAGAGAGAGAGAGGGAGAGAATCCTGAGAGCAGAAGAAAGCAAGAGATAAAGCGGAAGAAGGGAGAGGACGTTGCTCGGCCAGATCGTCACCAGAGTTTCCATCTTTGGTCTTTAAGGTGTAAGTCAGTAGCACAAAGGACGTTGCTCGGCTAGGATGTCACTAGAGTTTTCATCTTCGGTCTTCAAGGTGCAGGTCAGTAGCTCTTCTTCCCTCATCTTTCCTTTTTAATTACACTAACACTGTTGCCAGCATGCGTGAGTAATTCACGCGTGCTTCTTCTTCTTTTGCCCAACCGGGCCACTGGTTGGGCCTAGCCCAACCCATATGGGCTGAGCTGGGCCCAGCCCAAAAAAGTAAAAATAAAATAATAAAAAAAGTAAAAATAAAATAAAATGTATATGCATGAATAAAAATAATAAAAACTTATTGGTTTATTCACTGACGCCAGAGTCGGGAATAAAAATATTGGTTTAAATTTATATTATTTTTATTCGTTGTATTTTATTTTATTTAGCTAGAAAAATAAAAAAATATGTGCATGCATAAAAATAAATTTATTTTTATATATTTATTTATTCACTGGTGCTAGAGTAAGGAATAAAAAATATTGATCTAATTTTTTTCTTAGCTATGAATTTTTACCAACGCCAGAGTTGGAATTATTCGAGCTCGAATATTCACTGGCGCCAGAGTCAGGAATATTATAAACAAATCATCATAGCATAAGCGAATAAATGTTTAGCAATTTAAGACAAAACCAACAATGCAGTCTGCCTCAGGCAGAATGTTTAAGGGGTGATAATGTCTTTCCTTTTACGTAACCAACCCCGTACCATAGAATCTCTGTTGACCAGTAAGGGTTTCTAGTGACCATAATACTAGGTGGCGACTCCTTAAACAAGACATTTTTCCCTAAAAGAACCGGATGCCAGATATCTGTTCTTTTTCCATAATTCAAGAGAATTATTTGTGGGCCGCCACGTTGTCGGGTGCTACAGAATGGTGACTCCACTGGGGACTAATGGACTAAGCTTTGCCTTTTGTTTGTCAATTGCTATAATATTTGTTATGTTGTGTTTATTTGTTTATTTTTCTTGCATTTACTGCTTTAGCATGCATCCTTGTTTATATTGTCATGCATCACGTTGAGAGCACACACTTTACAACTTAGGATAAGTGGGGGAGTAACGGTACCCTAATGGTTTTAGCCTGGGTAAGACTCGTGAAACCATCCAACTCTCGCTTGATTGTTTACTTGGAAATGATTGATATGCCGAACTGATATTACTCAGGGCCTCTATCTTCACACTACTAGTAAGCCTTATATCGACCTTTCGAGGACAATCACTAAGCATGCGAGAGACCCTTTGAAACTAGGTAATGACCAACCCCTCGATGCACTCAACAATTAGGATCTTCCTACTAGGTTGTCATCCCGTAATGGGCGAGTCCACATTTCATACGCATTTTTTAATTTAATCAACATCTTTGCATAAATTGCATGATTTACATTTAGCAGGTTTGAATATAGGTTCCCCATTGAAACCCATCTATAACACTCGTTTGGGAAAAAAACAAATGAAAAATGAAGAAAGAGGCTAGTTGGAAGCCGAACATCAAAAAGAGGTGGACAATCTTAAAGAAGAAGTTGCAAGGCTTGCTAGTCTACTCGAGCAAGCCTTGAGAGATAAATCTAGAAAAGCAACACTTATAGCTCAGCCTGAACCTATGCTTGTAAATCCCTTCAATCATAGAATCTGGGGGCAAATGGGTTGTCATCTGATTTTCAACAAGCCATGCGTTTTCAACCAGCATATCCCACAAGAATGTCGTTTACCATTGATTCTACAGAGAAGGAATCTCAAAAGGGCAAGAGGGTAAAAGAAGATGGTATGAACAAGTTAGTTGCTCTAGAGCAAAGGTTGAGAGCATTAGAGGGAATTCACCTATAAGATCCTATAAAGGTTGCTAAGATGTGTTTGGTGCCCAACATTGTCATTCCCAAAAAGTTTAGAGTGCCAAAATTTGTCAAATATACGGGAACTTAATGCCCTATAAATCATCTTAAAGCATACTACAACAAAATAGCCGAGGTGTTTGATGATGAGAAACTGCTGATTCATTTCTTCCAAGACAGCTTGAGTGATGCTGCCCTCACTTGGTATATGCGGTTGGACAATACCAAGGTTAAAAAATGAAAGGACTTAGTTGATGCCTTCATGAGGCAATATAAGTTCAATATAGATGTGGGCCCTGATCATTTAAGCTTGCAAGCTAGGGAGAAGAACAACAAGGAGTCTATAAGAGAATACACCCGAAGATGGAGTGAGGTAGTTGCACAAGTTAATCATCAGTTTATTTTCCAACACCTTTAAAGCTCCGTACTTTGAATACCTGGTTAGAAGCTCTGCACAACATTTCACTGACCTGGTTGTTATAGCTGAGAGGGTTGAACAAGCCATTGTGATAGGTAAGATTGCTGACCCAATTGAGAATAACGGTTTTGGCTGGAAAAGGGAAGGGCACTGAAGGTGGTTGTCAAGTCACTTATCATCCCTATAGTTAATTTCTTCACACCGACTCCTAGAAATCAACTATTTTAAAGATAAAGTTATGGTGATTGTAGGTCGAGAATGATCTACATATGACTTCAATTGACTGTTGAAAAGATGCCTTTGTCAAGGAGAATGAATGATTCCAGAAATTCCAATCAATGATTGCTAAATCTTTAGCCGCTTTATACGTTATCATGCCAGTATTCATAGCCCAAGATGTTGTCATAAGTTCTTTGTTGTTGAACTTCTTTTCCAAAGTTTCAATGAAAATAATGAGTTTGTCATTCAATCGTTGATCAATGAAAAAGAAAAATGTTGGGCACCAAACATTCTGTCGCACCCGACATTGCGGCAGCCTTAAAAAATAATCTCTTGATTTATGGAAAAAGAACAGATTTCTGACATCATGTTCTTTTACGAACAAGGTCTTGTTTAAGGAGTCGGCACCTAGTATTATGGTCACTAGGAACCCTGGCTGGTCAACAGAGATTTTATGGTTTGAGACTGGTTACGTAAAAGGAAAGATATTATCACCCCTTAAATGTTCTGCATGAGGCAGACTGCATTGCTGGTTTTGTCTTAAATTGTTAAACATTTGTTAGTTTATGCTATGATGATTTGCTTATAATATTCCTAACTCTGGCGCCAGTGAATATTCAACTACGGATACTTCTAACTCTGGCGTTGGTAAATATTACATAGCTATAAAATAAATTTAGATCAATATTTTTATTCCTGACTCTAGCGTCAGTGAATAAACAAATAAAATAAATTTATTTTTATGCATGCACATATTTTTTATTTTTCTAGCTAAATAAAATACAATGAATAATATAAATTTAAACCGATATTTTTATTCCTGACTCTGGCGTCAATGAATAAACCAATAAATTTTTATTATTTTTATTCATGCATATACATTTTATTTTATTTTATTTTTACTTTTTTTATTATTTTATTTTAACTTTTTTGGGCGGGGCCCAGCTCAGCCCATATGGGCTGGGCTAGGCCCGGCCACTGGCCCAAGCTAGTGGCCCGGCTGGGCAAAAGAAGAAGAAGCACGCGTGAATTACTCACCCATGCTGGCAACAGTGTTAGTGTAATTAAAAAGGAAAGATGAGGGAAAAAGAGCTACTAACCTGCACCTTGAAGACCAAAGATGAAAACTTTGGTGACGACCTGGCCGAGCAATGTCCTCTGTGCTACTGACCTGCACCTTAAAGACCGAAGATGGAAACTCTGGTGACGACCTGGCCGAGCAACGTCCTCTGTGATATTGACCTGTACCTTAAAGACCGAAGATGGAAACTCTAGTGATGATCTGGTCGAGCAACGCCCTCTCCCTTCTTCCGCTTTATCTCTTGCTTTCTTCTGCTCTCAAGATTCTCTCCCTCTCTCTCTGTATCTGTTTTTTTCTTTGTTCTTCGTCCGTGGGTTTTATTTTTCCTCTATTTTTCTGTGTTAGTTCCCAGTCTTCATTTTTTCTTCATCCCCCTGTGTGCTTCCCTTGTTTTCCCTGCTTTTCTTCGGTTTCTTTTCCCCTCTCTCTGTGTATTATTGCTTTGGATTTGTGCTCTGCTTTTTCTCTCTTCTTTGCTCTGATTTTCTTCTCTGGTTTTTTGTCTGGGTTTGGCTGAAGTTTTTTTCTCGGTTTCTCGTCCAAAATCCCACTGTCTCCCCCCTTTCACTCCCCAGTTTTTCTTCCTTTTTCCTCCTCCGCCGTTCTGTGATTCCCTCTCCTTTTATAAGGCCAGAACCGGTGGTAACGGCCGCCTCCTAAATGCCCTATAACAGGTTGCCTTCAATGAGTAAGCGTTGGTGCCAATGGATGAAATGTCTCTACCTTTAATGGCAGAGCCGTTGCAGAGGAAGAAGACGGTGAACAGTCGCTGCAAAACGACACCGTTTTCTAGTTCTAAAGGCTGCTTTCAATTTGGTCCTTGGAATTCTTATAATTTTACAATCAAGCCCCTGGTTAAAACTTAATTGGATCCTTGCATTTCCGCGCCATTTTCAAGCTGGTCCTTGGATTTTAATGTTTGCAATTTGGATCCCAATTGAACCCCAAACTTTGATATTTCTTTAATTAAGTCCCTGATTACATCAATTAAATTAATTTCAAGCTTAATTAAGTCTCAAAACTTATCAATTCTCCAATTAAACCCTTGATTAGATTAATTAAATTGATTCCAATCTTAATTAAACCTCAAAACTTCCAATCATGTTGCCTTTAACCCAGTGAGCAACACGCGTGGATTAGCTCACGCGTGTTGCTGTGCCCAGGTGGGCCACTAGCTTGGGCTAGTGGCCGGGCTGGGCCCAGCCCAGTCCAAAAATATATATATAAAATATATAATAAAAAATTGTGTATGTAAAAAAATATATAAATATGAATTTATTATTTTTTTATTTATTCATTGACGCCAGAGTTAGAATAAAAATATCAATTCAAATTTGTTTCATTGTATTTTATTTAGTTATATAAAAATAAAAAATGTGCTTAAAAAATAAACGTAAGATAAAATAAAATAAATTTATTGGTTTATTCACTAACACTAGAGTCAGGAATAAAAATATTAATGTAAATTTATTTTGTTTTGTTTTATTGAATTTTGCTTTTATTTAGCTACATAAAAATAAAAATAATGTGTATACATAAAAATAAATTGATTTTTATTTGTTTATTTATTGACGCTAGAGTCAGGAATAAAAATAGAAATAATAATTTAAATTTATTCATTTTTATACCTACATAATATTTACCAACGCCAGAGTTGGAAATATTCGTAGTTGAATATTCACTTGCACCAGAGTCAGGAATATTACACGCAAACCATGATAGCATAAACCAACAAAATGTTAGCAATTTATGACAAAACCAGCAATGCAGCCTGCCTCAAGTAGGACGTTTAAGGGGTGATAATATCTTCCCTTTTGCGTAACCAGTCTCGTACCATAGAATCTCTGCTGACCAGTCAGGGTTCCTAGTAACCATCATACTAGGTGGCAACTCCTTGAAACAAACCATTCCCCATTAAAGAACAGGATGCCAGAAATCTGTTCTTCCCAAAAATACCAATTTTTAAGACCACCGCGATGTCGGGTACGACAAAGTGTATTGACAGTTGTGATCTTGTTGAACTTCCCTTAAATGGGAAGAATTTTATGTGGTCTAGAGGAAATGCTGCAAGTCGTATTGATAGAATGTTTGTGACGGGCGATTGGCTTCAGCATCTTCCATCATCTACTCTGTATGGACTCCCAAAGAATTTTTCAGATCATAGACCATTACATATGCTGGTAGACTCTACGAACTGGGGACCAAAGCCTTTCCAGTTGATGAATTGTTGGTGGCTAAACTCTGATTTTGGGAAGATGGTTCAGAGCTACTGGAATTCAGCCTCAGGTACAAGCTCTGGCAAAAGGAGTATGGCTGCAGCCTTAAATTTATTAAAAGATAGATGTAAGAAATGGAGCAAAGATGTCGTGGGCAACACTTCCAGTAAGATCACAGCTCTAGAAATTGAAGCAGACGTCCTAGATTATCAAAGAGAGAGCATAGACTTATCAGCTGATGAACTATCCCAAAGCAACACCATCTCTGCTAGTTTTAGAACTCTATACAGAATGCAAGAGTCTGTATAGCATCAAAAGTCACGAATTCAGTGGTGTAAACTTAGAGATAGGAACACTCGTTTCTTCCATTTATCTGTTACAACACGTCAGAAAAAGAATCAGATCTTTTCCCTGGATGTTGAAGGAACGACTCTGACGAAACCCTGTGATGTAAAGATAGCTGTCTTTAATTTCTTTAGCAAGCTGTACTCTTTTACAGATAGA
>Ga0325414_1000806_pt1 | contig 27845 bp, 14 predicted proteins | sample PopdelMetagenome_8_FD_206183 | JGI IMG/M metagenome (GOLD analysis project Ga0325414, IMG submission 206183) | Populus deltoides microbial communities from Bellville, Georgia, United States - Leaf-PdKOR-R3 | ecosystem: Host-associated > Plants > Phyllosphere > Phylloplane/Leaf | place: USA... | reverse complement strand
TTTAACCATATCACCAAGAATCCCAAATTTAACATTGTCATCAGGAATCTTTAATTTTAACCTTGTTATCAGGAATTCTCAAATTTAACCTTATCATCAGGAATCTTAAATTGAACTCTGTCATCAAGAATCTTCAGTTCAACTTGCAATCAAGAAATCTCAAATTTAACCTTGTCATCAGGAATCTCCAATTCAATTATGTCATTAGAAATCTCCGGTTCAACCATCCAATAAAGGAATCTCATTTTTTTTTTTACTCTGTCATCAAGAATTTTTAACTCTATTTCAATCATGTCATTAGGAATCTCAAATTCACCTTTATCATCATGAATCTCTAGTTCAACCCTACAATCAGGTAATCTCAAATGTAACTCTGCTATAAAAAATCTCATATTTAACCCTATCATCAGGAATCTCAAATTAAACCCTATCATCAAGAATCTTTAATTTTAACATTGTTATTAAGAATTCTCAATTCCAACCTTATCTTTAGGAAAGGAAGATTTAGCCTTGTTATAGGAATTCTCAATTTCAACCCTACAATCAAATAGTCCTACAATCATAAATATTCCTAGGTTTAAGCCAATTTACAATCGCTTAAACCTTTTGAGGATCAACAGAGACTCCCTCACATGATAGTATAAATCCTTAGAAAATCACTTGATTCATGAAAAAAGGGACCGCTTTCCACATAGTAAACAAACTTTTCTTTATTAGAGTGGTATAAACTTGAATAAGGTGATTTAAATGTTGCCTTTTGGTTTTGTTGTAAATAAGGATATCATCAAAGTATACCACAAAAGTTTTTCCATGAAAGGCACATATGTTTCATCACTTTCATAAAAGTAATGGGTCATTGGAAATGATAAAAAGCATGACTAGCCACCCATGTAATCCATCTTTGGTCTTAAATATGGTTTTCTATTCATCTTTGGGATGGATCATAATCTAATGATACCCATTTTTTAAATCCATCTTAAAAAAAATTTAGGCTCCTTTCATCATGTCTAATATGTCATCCAATCTAGAAATAGAAAAACGATACTTAATAGTAATCCTATTAGTGACTCAACTATTCACGCACATCCTCTAAGAACCATATTTCTTAGGGCATGCACTTTACAAGGATTTAAGTTCTCTTTTATAAATCCCTTTTTTAATAGCTCATTAAGTTGCCTTTACATATCACTAGGGTTCATCCTGTAGTGGGGCAAGTTTGACAATGTAGCACTAGGAACAAAGTCTATGACATGCTTAATGTTACGTATAAGAGGCAAGACATCAAAGAGTTCAAAGGGAAAGATATCCTGAAACTCTTTCAACATTGTACTTACCTTTTTAGGTTTTTCATCTAAAGAGTCTCCTACAATCTCCATGGCAACTAAGGCAAACACAATAGATTTTTCATGAACCTCTTTTAGACTTATAATTATAAGTCCATTTGATTTCACTTTTTTTCTTCTTGTTACTGTCATTAAGCCTTAGTGATAGTCCAATGAGTTTTATCTTCTTCCCTTGAAAAGTGAATAAGCAAGAATTGGATTGTTAAAAAATAGTGACATGTCCTACATTTATGGTAATCACATCATGTCAAATTTCATCCTAATAGTCTAAGAACTTGATAAGGAAAAAAATCTCTCCTGAATTGCTATTGATGTATTACATTGATACAACTCTCACTATCTATGATGACTTTGTAACCTTTATCCCCACATTTAATTTAAATGTGGAAGACACTAGTTCTTCTCCAATCTTCAGCCCCTTTAGGTTGCGTCAAGGCATATTTAACTACACTTAGTCTAGTCATCTCCAATCCTAGAAGGTTTTGCTCAATCTAAGCAGATCTAGATCAAACACGACCTAGTAGATTAAAACCATCTTTATCCTCCCCATTTAGACCTTAAAAGTCCTCGAGGTCAGGTCCATACACCTAATCATCATAATTGATCTCATTACTAATATTCTCTGAATTAGTGATAAATAAGGTCTTATTGGGACAAGTAGAGGAGACATGATCAAAATCCTAATATTTAAAACATTGAATTCTTGAACTCATCTTAGGTGCTTTATGGAAAATATCTTAACCTTTGTCCTTTTTAGGAACCCGGGTAATAGTAGGATTGAGTTTATAAGGTAAAGAATTATTATTACTAAACTAGGATCTAGTAAGGACATCATAGGGATTTAGAAGTTTCGTCCATTATCTTTTCAAGACCAACTCGTAGTTTTACATTAGGGTATAAACTTTGTTAAGGGAAACACACCTCGAAGTACAACCTCTCTTTTAAGATTATCATTCAAACCCTTACAAAACCTACTCATAGTCATTACCTCATCCTTACTAACTGCACACCTTATTCTATATTCGTTGAGTTGTGCCATATATTCATTTGCAGACTCATTTTCTTGTTTTAGACTATTCTACTGGTCTAAGATATTTTCTCTATAGGATCAAGGTAGGTATTTTTCTGGTAACTTTAGTTTCATCTAGACCTAATCAATAATAGGGGGTTAGCCTCTCCAACCCAAATATTCTTCAACATTATCCCAATATAATTGGGCAATATCACCAAATTTTATTTTCGCAAACCTTACCTTTTATTTTTAAAATAAATTACATCAATTAAAGAAGTGATCAATATTACAAATCTACCTAGTGAGAATCCATGGATCAATATGACCCTAAAAAATTAGGGCTTTTACATTGATATGTTCCATAACTCGATTTTCAAGGGCCATCGTAGTCATTATGATCTTAATTGCGATTAGGTTTACAATTTCTATGGCGAGTTGGCCTTTGATAGTTATTATTGGAATGCTTACTATCATCAGGGTCATCATAGTTGTGGCAACCTTGGTTGTGGTTATGTTGATGATTTCTATGGTGAACTGGCCTTTAATGATGTCATTAGTTATTATTATAATGTTCTCTCACTAGACTACCTTACTTGTAAAGTCTCTGTGGACTTTATTATCTTATAAAGATTGTTTACTTGATTGGACATATTGGTCATTTCAACTTGCATAAATTGTAGTTGCTTTTAAATGTCCCTAAGGGCATTGCTAGAAGTCAAATCCATGGTAAATGTGAACTTAGGAATGGATGCTAGATGATCACTACGTAAATGCTTGCAATACTAACCTAGAATTATGGGTGAGATCACAAATAATTCTTGCAAGTAAAATGCAATACAAAAATAAAGTGAATATTTACTTTTTTATTTATTTTAGAGATTAACCAATCATAAGCATGCAATGCTAAGCCTCTAAGGCAAACATTAAGCTTGGTATAAACAGGCATAGAGATTTAGGAAATATTACTTGTGAAACATAAAAGGTATATAATTAGGGATATAGTGGGAACTCAATAAATTTTGTGTGTGTGTGTGTGTGTATGGTGGTTGGTCATTTGGGGAAGAATAAGTAGAAAGAAATTTGTGAAAAAAGAGAGAAATCTTACGAGAACATGCCAATTTGTACATCATTTCTTAGGAAAACCATTTTTTAGGATTGATTAAGTAAGATTAAGGAAGAGAAAGTGAAGAAATTGAATTAAAAAAAGGAAAGCTTGGGAACGACAACTAATGATTTGTTTCTTTCATTGTTAAATGAAAGTCATTGTTTGTTCTATCGTTGAATGAAAACCACTGTTATGTTGCTATCATTGATAAACAGTAGACAATGTTACATTGCTTTCATTGTTAAATGGAAGTCGTTGCTTGTGATTTTCATTGTTGAATGGAAACCTCTGTCATATTGTTTTCATTGTTGAATGAAAGTTAATGTTTGTTGTTTTCATTTTTGAATGAAAACTCCTATTATATTGTTTTTATTTTTGAATAAAAATCAATGTTTGTAGTTTCTAGTTAATGGGAAATATACATGAGCGAGTAATGTTGAATAAGAGACTTGAAGTTGGGAAATAGTATGGTAATTGATATTATAATTAAATAGAAACCCTGGACATTTGTAACATAATAAGTAATGGTATTTTTGAATTGTTGGAATTGTTTATGCATGTTAGAGTAAATTATAAATTGTAATATTAAATTGTTTATTCTCTTGATATATATGTGTGTGTGTGTGTGTGTAGGACCATTATACACCGCAAATCAAGACTGATATAGCTATTAGGATTAAACTGTTATATAAGGTATAATTTCATACTTATGCTTTTTATGTATAATTAATAGGATCTTTTACTTATCCTATAATTAAATCTTTTATAAACTTATGCATGTTAGCATTATGCATCTAATTTACTTATTAAATGTTTTTTTTTTTTTTACATATTGTATGTCTTATGACTTTGAAGAAATACTTATGATTGATATTGTGTATATATATTATGAAAATAAATTTGTGTGATAATGTCAAGGAATATTGAAATTGATGTGAGATAAGGTCAGAATGGTTGGACTAATGTGGTGGTGAAGTTAGTTATGTTGTGTATAAAGTGGTTGATAACTTGGTATGGTTCAGATATAGAAGAAAGTCTGTTGAAATTTTGATAAAATAAATAACATGATTATTTATATAAAAGTATGAGATATTTTTTTTTTGACCCTAATGTCATTGTATACATATCTGTAAGGATACAATTGTGCTGAAAAATAATAATGTTGCATTTTTTAATTTATTAATAAGAACTCTCTATAGGTCTAGGGTGTACATCTCTATTAAATTGGAATTTAGGAATTGAACAAAATTTTAAATCGTTTAATTCTAAAAACAATTAAAAGATCGTGCTCTGATATCAAATTTAATGTTAAACAATAAACTAAAGTGAATTAAAACAAAGAAAACAACAAGTTTTTACAGGAAAGAAAGAAGTTATTATAGATAGAAAGAAGAAAGAATTTAGATAGACAAATAGTTTGTTATTTTATTAAATAATAAAAAACTGAACGTGATATCTCCAAAAGTCACATATAAGTAATAAATTCTAAAAACAACTAGTAAATAATATTGTCTGATATAAAAACAACTAGCTCCTAAGCTCAACTCAATAATATAAAAAGCCTAAATAAATAACTCAAATAAAATACAATTGGATGGACCCGGATGGGCTTGGTCTCCCAGTCAAAAAGCAACGGGCCAGGTCATCCTCCATTCGTCTATGCTATATTCTTGTGTAACATGCGGTATAGATCTGGTTATGGAAGCCGATATAGAATGAGCTTCATTGCCATTAAGATAGGCTTTCACCTCAGGAATACCAGGACCTGCTGCTGCTGGAGCAATGAAAGCACATAGAGCTGCAGCAGCAGTTGCCAAGACTATGTTGCAACCAGCAAATGCTGCAAAAGCCTTGTAATATCTGCACTGAAGCCATTACCATGTCCTAGTTATCATATAGAATTGGCAAGCGAACCAAGTCAGGATTCAAATGCATTGCCACTGGTTAAAAACTCATTATAATAGAAATCCAAAAAAAAAGATCAAATCATTTTTGAGGATGCAGCTGGGCACACAGAGAATGAACTACCAGAGATAAGTAGTAAGCATTTCAAGATTCTCTCGTCGATAAATGCATGAAAGCTGGTATTTTAGCTTCTTCTTTTTTCAGTACAAGAAAGACTGAAAATGATGGTGATGCAACTAGAACCTTACAAAGGGTTTTTTCTCGAATGACCCACTCGGGCTAATAAACTGAAAGAATAAGGCTTGGCCCCCCAGAAACTTGGCAAGAGCAAATTTTGAGACCATTATTAATAAACTGCCAATTAGCAGGAGCAAATGTTTTAAAATCAGACGTTCCCCTTTTCGTCATTGCAACAGTTCTCAACTCCAATGTATCTACCACCCCAAGATAAGAGAAACACGATATGTCAACAGCAATCATTCATGAGATTGTGATGGACTGAGCTTGCTGCTGCTTACTCATGAGCTAAGATTCTACAGATATTAGATTCTACAAGTTATGAGAGAATTCATGAATCAAATGCTGTAAGTTATTTATATAGTTTCCACCTTTAAAGATACAAAGAAGAAGGTTAATTTTTATTTTGTTCAATGCACAAGCATACAGTGATCGAACATTCATCACTTGAACAAAATAAATAAAGAAATAAAATTGAACCATCTTGATTTCCTCGAGTTTCTAGATGAAGTTGGCAAATGAACGCAGGACTAAATTAGGCTATACAGCATATATATATATATATATATATATCCTAAAACATTTCCAATTTCCAAGAGAGAACAAAACATCTTATCTTTCTGTGAATGAATGACTCCAAACCACACAAAAGAAGAACGCAGCAGAAAGACAGGCGAGTTTCTTACTCGTATTCAAGGCTTTCAATAGGACAAATGTCGGCACCAACACTGGCAATCTGGGATGTTGTATTCCTCCTTTTCACCAAAAAGGGTCCGGGAAATTATTTCCATGGCATCATTTTCTTTCTCCAAACACAGCGTCAAAGAGAGGTGGCCATAATCATACAAAGGAAAAGGGAGGAAGGGAGAAAGAAAGAAAGAACATTGAAAACAGAGGGAAGATAATTCTCCAATATCCTCCTTGTAAATAACACTAGTCTCAGTCTTGTATATTTAATTCCCTTAGAATGTGTATAATCATCCACGCGAATCAAAGCCCGATAATTGTGTGACAACAAAGATGCTGACTTTAACATGAATCAAAGCCCGATAATTGTATAACAACAAAGATGCTGCCTTCTTATCTGCCGGCTAAAACCTCGCAGCGTTATAATTTGAATTTTAAAAAAAAACAATTGCACTGTTAATTAGAAATATCTGCGGAACAGTGCACTTTACAAATTTTAGCAAAATAATATAGTTTGTAGATATTATTGGTGGAAAACATAATATTTATAACTTGTCCCTATTTTAAATAACGTTAGAATAGCTGCAAATTTTTTTTTTAAATATGAAATGGACAAGATAGAGAAGAGAGAAAAAATAAAAAATAGATTTTAGAAACATTTTGAAGTTCCAATTACGACACCATCAGTACCATTAAATAGATATTGACGAGACGAATCTAACGATATCAAAAAAGTCATTGATAGTGACCTAAGTATGTCACACTTGCTACCTACTGAAGGTGGATGGTTTACTTTTCTTTGACGGCAAGTGAAGTCCACTCGATTTATCGTTGGTGACCTTTTTTGGTATTATTGAATTCTTCTCATCAAGATCTTTTTATGATATCATAATCAAAGTTTTAGTATGCTTCTAGTATTTTTTTTCTCCTTTTCTTTTTTTTTTCTCTCTTTACAAATTATTAAAAAACAACTGTAACATAAGGCAACTAAATTCCTTGTACCCATAAACACATTTTCCTATTCACCTGTGCTATGAAATAACATGTTTGCCATTCCAAAAAAACACAAGTCTCGGTTTGGGGGTATTTGATACTTTTACAAAGCTCATTAGTCATTTAATGATTGTATGGGGGTGTATATGCTTTTTCCATAATTTTTAAACTGTAAAATAACTTAATTACCCTTGATTTTTTTAAAAAAAGTTAAAGAGGTTGATAAAGGATATTGTAATCTTTTTTTTAAGAACAGTTAAAAGCCAACTTTGCCCTTGTAGTCAGGAAGAAAATAACCATGGACCTTGGGGTCTTTTGGTCTTTTCAAATAGGTTTTATTGTGAATCTCATAACATGGAGGGTAGTTTTGTCCTTTTGTTTCAAAACATTAATTTTTTAATCAATAAAGTTATCGACGCGTGCTCACCACGCGTTAGCGCGTGGGAGACGCCATGCCCTTGGAGCAGTGTGTGAGACATCTCCCAGTGACCGAACAAGCCCTTTGGTCGTGTCATTGGATGCGTCACCATATTCTCTTCCACCAGGTGTGACACGTATAGTCATTGATGTGATCGTTTGTCATCAGTTGACCTTTTATTTTTTTCCTTTCTTTTCTCTCTTCTCCCAAAAAATATAAGTTTGTCCTCTTTTTGTTCACTATTTCAATTCCAATCCTTATTCTTTTGATTTCTAATATTTTTTTGATCTTTTTATAGAAATTTTATTTGTTTTCAACTTAGTCCTTCAATTTCAATTTCGCATATATTTTTTTTCTAGTTCGGTCCCTATTGTTTTGATTTCTGCTTTTTTTGAAACCATATAAAAAATGACAGCATTTTAAAAAGAAATTAAAAAAAAATGGTGAAAGGGTTTTGAGTAGGTTTTCCCGAGGTCTATTTTTTATCGGATAATAATGGGTCAATCCTCCCTTTATTTTTATTGAAATCTGACTTGTTCTAGGCCCTAGATCACCCGAGTAACAAGTCAAATCACATGGGCAAGTCAAGTTTTAAATAATTGATTTATTAGGTTATCTCGATCTCATTACTTAGACCATAGATTTTGAGAGTTAATTCAAGTTGGCTCGTCCCTTATTACTCAGTTTACATGTTTATCATGTAATCTCAAGTTTGCTCGAGCTGGGTTTTTTTTTTTATCTAATTACATACTTCCTAAAGTGGTTTTTTTTTCCAAAGTTATCATATGATCATTTAAAAAAAAAAAATGTCTATTTACCATCATTGCCAATTGTTTTTTATCATTTCATTAAAATAATAATTTAGTCCTTATTCTTTTGATTTTTTATCATTTGGTTAATTGTTTTATTTTCAATTTAACTCTCCGATCAAAGAATTTCTCTTGCCCTCTAATTTATTTTTTATTTGATTTTTATCCTTATTTTTTTAATTGCTATTTTTATTTTAGATCATTTATGTAATTGATTTTTTTTCTTGATTTTATTATTCAACATTGAATTAAACATCTCTTTCCATATAATTTAAAAATTATTTATTGCATGCCTTTCAAATTAAACCCAGGAATCAACCCGGAGCAAGTCTCACCCGAGTCAACTCTTTTTTTTATTTTATAGATATATAAAAATAAAATTATTTTTTTAAAAAAACATACTCACAGGCTTCTTAACAGAAACCCGCAGCATTGCGGGGACCACGTCTACCTGTCACGTTTTGAGCTAGTGTGCCTTCTCAATTCTTTGCTTTCGTCCTTTGGATTTTGCACAAAGGGATAAGCAGACCCCCTTCCCTTCGTTCCGTGGCTCTTCATCATCGTTCCCTGATCTATCAAACAAATAGAAATGCTGTGCAAAACTTTAGAGGCGCCTGTCTGGGGACTCACCACTTTGCATAATTTATAATACCAACATGACCCCCGTTCCTAAAATCATACAGCAAACTCCCAAAGCAAGTATTTTCTTTCGAAGAGATGCGTAAGACAACAAGAAAGCAAAAAAGAAGAGAAATGAGAACCACGTCATTACAGTTTATGTAGATGAAGAAATTCAGACTGGACACTACCACTAACTAATAAGAGTAGCATACAATAACTATATGCTCCACAACACCGGCGGGCCGATTCAGACAAATAGGCCCAAAACTTTGAAGAAACGCACTCCCTAATCAAAACTTGAACAGAACAGCTGAAGAAAGAAAGTGCCTTCTTTTGTCAAAAACTTGGAGGAAAGTCAGTTCAAATAGTAACTAACATCTTCAGTCGGGAAGTATCTGCTCGCTGTCTGCATCTGCTTCCGTCTCAATCTTAGGCTTGGATGGACCCTGGGCTCCAGGGGCCTGCTTCTTCTTGATTCCACTCACAATGTCATCAATTCTCAGAAGCATGCAGGCGGACTCGATTGCTGTTTTGAAGGTTTGTGCTTTGACATTGTATGCATCCCATATCTGATGACACGGGCAGACGGTTATCAAAACAAAACAGATTTTGTGGACTTGAGAATTCAATCACCGCCATCACCATAACATATCTATCTAGTTAACTTTATATAAGAATATGTGAAGACAAAGATAAGGTAATCATATCACAGACGTAAAAGGACCAAACCAATCAACTACGGGGATTAAACTAAGATGCAAAAGAATATTTGCATAAAGGGGTCATTATCTGACCTCCATTTGAAGAACAAAGCAACAGGACTTGAAACTACAATATTATACCTTCCTCTCTTTCATATCAGTAATTTCACCAGTGTTCCCATCTATGCCAATCCATGCATTTTCACCATTCGCATGCTGCAGTAATGAATTAGACACAAAATAACCAGAAGATGGATGAGTGGAATCTGTAGGCAGAGCTTTTATTCTGCAAAAGCATACTACAAAAAAAGGTTCATACCTTTCCTTGCAGAGCAGTCATGGTTCGGATCACATTAACACCACAATTCTGAGCCAATGTCCTTGGTATAGCCTCGAAAGCTACAGCAGCAGCTTCATAAGGCCACTGTTTCACAACCAATAGAAATAACATTAAGGAAAATCATGTTAACTATAATACATATCCTAATTTTATCCTCAAAAAAATTTGTGTAACAGTTGGTCAAATCTAAAACTTATTGAAGGGTGATCCATTGGTTCAAGAGATTTTAATCATTCACCTTTTCTATGCCTTCGATGGATGAACTTTTTTGCTTCAGAGCAGCAGATACAGTTAATTCTGTAGCACCCCCACCAGGAAGGAGTTTTGGATTCTTGAGTATATTTCTTGCTACAGACATGGCATCCTATATTGAGAACAAGATTTAGAACATCAGATGGCTGAGGAATATTTAAAAAAAAAAAAAACAGAGGAGTTTGACAGTTAAACCATTCAATACCTGCAAGTTTCTTTCCACTTCATTCAGAAGATCCTTGCTGGCACCTCTCAAGAGAACAGTACAAGCCTTTGGATCTTTGCAATCAACAATGAAAGCAAAGAATTCATCCCCAATTTTCTTAACCTCAAATAAGCCAGCCCCAGTACCAACATCAGACTCTTGCAACTCATCTGGCCTGTTAACAATGGTGGCCCCACATGCCTTGGCAATTCTGTTATTATCAGTCTTCCTCAGCCTCCTGATTGCACTAACACCAGCTTTGCTCAGATAGTGGCATGCTAAATCACTGAGACCTTTCTCTGTGATTACCAAATCCGGTTTGAACTTAAGTATCTGCACACACATATTCTCTATGAATTCCTCTTCCATTTTCAACAGGACTTCCCAGTCTTCTTCTCTAACCAGCTCAGCATTTGTCTGGTTCTCTCCTTTCTTATATTCAACGGGGCAATCAAGAAGAATAATGCGCGGGTTGAGAATTTTTCTTTTCATTTTTCCTGGGGCAACCACATCTTTGTTAAACATAACCCCTTTAAGAACCTTCGAATCTTCCAACTGGCTGCCAGGCACCTTCTCAACCTTAATGTATTTCTTAATGTCAACTTCCCGCAACCCTTGGCCAAGGTCAACACCAACTGTTGAGGTAGCATCAATTGCTAGATCCTAGAAGTTAGTAAGTACTTAGCATAAAGGAAGTAAAATTTGACCAGATAAGAACAAGGCATGGGACAATGATTAATGTTCAAGGTACTCCCTGTATTCAGAATATTTTAAAACCAAAGCAGGAAATTAGGAAATGCAATAAAAATATCAGCACCACATCATCAAATACTGTGCTTCTGCTTCTTTTTTATGGAAGTGTCATCTATTCATCAGCAAGGAAATAGTTTCAATGAATAGTCCAACTTTATTCAACTATGTTTCCTTCTAGTAGCAACATGGATTCATTTGTGCATAAATATTCCTCGTCCACAATTCATTAAATGAAGAATGCAAAATTTACACATCTCAAAGATCTTCACATTGTAGGAAATAAGGAAATGCAATAAAAATATCAGCATCGCATCACCAAATACTGTGCTTCTGCTTCTTTTTTATGGAAGTGTCGTCTATTCATCAGCAAGGAAAAAGTTTCAATGAATAGTCCAACTTTATTCAACTATGTTTCCTTCTAGTAGCAACATGGATTCATTGTTTGCATAAATATTCCTCATCCACAATTCATTAAATGAAGAATGCAAAATTTACACCTCAAAGATCTTCACATTGTTATAATCAGGGACAAAAACACAAAGTGAACCATGCATAATCATATCAAACAAAGAGATTGAAATCTCACATTTAAAAGCATCCAATAAACTTGGATAGTTAGGCATCCCAAATGAGAGTATTAAGAAATTTCACGGTTCAGATAACAGAAAAGACCAAAACAGAAGTCAACAAAATGCCATTTGTATAAACCATTAGAATGCAAAGGATACTTACAGCAATTAAGTCCCCAAATTGACTAGTGAACTTTGTGCCTATGCAACTCTTGACCAGCCCCAACATTGCCGGACCTGTCATGTATATCCATAAGTTACTAAAACAACCCAACCAAAAGGATAATTTTTCAGCACCCCACAATGACCCTACAATCCTTTATATTATATGAAATGAGTACTACATTCCCAGTAAAAATAGTCGAACTCCTACAACAGGGTGTTCTTTATAAACCTTCATCTTCATCTTTTTCATATTAAGAAAAAAAAAACCTAGCTAAGCTTCTAGGTTATCAGCACTAGTAAGGAGAGGGTGAATATTACAGATTCCAACTAAGAAAAACACCAACCACTAATCCTCTCCCTCAATATAAACTCAAATTAGAAACATAACAAGATTCAATCAGTGACCAAAAGAAGTAAACTGAAACGGCAATAACACCACCAACAAAAAGGAAGAATCTTGATAAACAATAACAATCAGAAAGTTAAGGAGCAACAACTTACGATCGTTGACATCAATGGACACAGCAATTTTGTCAAGCACGGCAATAGCATCCTCCAGAGCTTTACTGTAGGCTGCAGCAATGGTAATAGAAATAATTAACAAAGTGAGTTAGTTAGTTAGTTAGTGAGAAAGAAGCTGATGATCCAATTAATTTTATTATAAAAAGAAAAGATGTAGAAGTAGTTAAGTTACCTCGGCAAATGACAGTAGGATGATAGCTCTTTTCGATGAAAGCTTCAGCAACATGAAGCATCTCTCCTCCTATTTTCATTCATCCAATTAAAATCAGTAGTGATAGGTTCAATAAGTAGTTTTCTTTTAAAAGGAAAAAAAAAATACACGAGGTGGTACCGACCGAGAACAATGACAGAGGTCGTTCCGTCACCGACTTCTTCGTCTTGAGTGCGACTCAATTCAATCATGGATTTGGCAGCAGGATGAGCCAGATCTAACTCACGGAGGATTGCATTGCCGTCGTTGGTAACAACAATACCACCGCTGGCATCGAGAAGCATCTTCAACATGGACCGCGGACCTAAGGTGGTCCTGATGATATCGGCAACTGCCTTTGCAGCCTGTATGTTGGCATGATGTACCTTCGTTCCTGATTCTCGTTTCAACGAATCCCCTGCAGCAGCGGCCACACATTTTTCATTTATTATTGTGATTGTTATTTTATATATATATATATATATATATATATATTTGAAAGAAGAAATTAGGGTTTTAGAACTTACTGAGAACGAGAACTGGAGCGTGCATCCTTCCTTTTCGCTTGTTTAGGTTATACAGGTAGAAAAACCCTAGAAAAGGAGACGAGAGGAGAAGAAGATACGGACTGTTTGTGTGCTAGTGTGTTCAAACTTTAAAGTGCCTGCCTCCTCTTAAAAACGAAAAATGGCTGCCAGCCCTCCCTCGGTGGGTTGGGTAAGCTTCCAGACTCGAAATGCGCTCTCACTTAAAGTAACAAGTAACAACGCCTCAAACCGATGTCGTTTCTAGACCCAACAATATAGTAACGCGGGCGGAGGAGAGGAAGGGAAGAGGGTAAGGAGCCCAGCCCAACAGCCCACTCAATCAAAATTCTATTTTCTTCCTATTATACAGCCCCTTAAGCACAAATTACTTAGTGGGCTTACAACTTGATAAAAACACCGGATCCAAGTTTTTTATGGATGAATTCAGAAATCTAATTAAATTAAAAGGACAAAAAAAATCCTTGTTTTTTAGAAAACATGATTTTGTTTGTAGGAACTAAAAAAGAAACTAAAAGTGTCAGTGATTCAGTAACATGAAATATTTTCTAACATGTGTTTGGTAACTTCTACTTTTTAAAATGTTTTTAATTTTTTCTATTTAAAAGAATATTAAAATAATATTGTTTTATTTTTGATATACTAATATAAAAAAAATTATGAAATATTTCATGTTCGGTTTTTTAATTTTTTTATTTAAAAAATATTAAAATAACATTTTTAAAATATTTTTCATTGTTTTAATATATTAATGTAAAAAAAATTATGAAAAAAACACTTTTTTTAAAAAATAAAAAATATTTTGCACCATGTTACTATACACTTAGTGTTGTGCTTTTGAAACTATTTTTCAATTTGATATACTAAAAAATACATCATTTTATTTTAATTCATCGAAAAACAATTTTTAAAAAGATTTGCTTTTATTATTGCTTATTATACAAATTTTCATTTTCATTTTGGATTTTTTTTAACTAATCATTTACACACACACACACACACAAACTCCCCGCTCCAGCCCTCTTCTGCAACAGAGAAGGTCCAGCCTTTGGGGATGTCAAGGGGCCTGAAAACAATTTGAGGCATCTCATTAACACCACCACCACTACGCTTTCCCCAACGAAAGAAATGCGAAAGCCATCGTAGCCTTCATGTCTCCCTCCAAATCACCTCACTCTCAGTTAACTTGATGCATCTCTCCCGTAATAGATACAACATGAGATAAAATGCTGATAGCTGCATTTCCCAAATTGATTGCATGTATCTCGACTGGCATCCACCTATCTATCCCTTCCCTAAGTAAGTGGGGTCTCTGTTTTGTGACAAAAAAAGAATTTTACACACGTACCAAGTTGAATACAACTCATCTTCAAACTGCTGTGTGTAAGAAGTTCTAAGCAGAAGAATACAGTTGCATGGAAGAGGCTGAGATTTCGTAAAAGCCACCTCGATCTTCATGGCTACATCGGGTTAACTTCCCCAATCAACACGGTTTCTCTTTCCTTTAAAATGAGTTTCTAATTACAAAATAGAGCAAGCTGAGAGACTAGTATGACAAGAAATAAGCACTGATGCACTTGGAATTACAACTCAAGCTCATTGCATACAACAGGTTGTACACAGGGTTCAACAAGTTCAGAATGCTATTCCCAGGCTTGACGTCTCAAAAAATGTTGTTCCCTCACTTGTTGAAAAATAGACCTCTTTTCTTTCCTTTCCTTCTTTCACCAAACTGCAACAGTCAATAAGAGTGAAAATCCTGTTTTAATGAGAGCCAACTCAACAGAGTTGTTCTTCATACATTATCTTATTGTGAAAGAACAGCTTTGAATGAAGCATCCACAGAATCAGGCAACCCTTTGCACGGAAAGAGCATGCGACAGCTAATGAGTCACACTACCACATTTCTCAAAAAAACCCTTTCATCATCCCCAGCCCCAACACTCTCACATTCTTATAAACCCCAATGCTACATATACCAGAATGCATAATTTGTAATGTAGCTTGCATTGTATATTGTATAGATATACACGGCACATGCAAGTCACAGAATTCCATGAAATTCACAAAGAAGAAGAGGGCAGAAAAGAAGGTACAAGAACCATACCTGTTTGATAAATAATCTCAACGTCAGAACAATTGTATCTCTTATGCTGCAAAAAAGAGTGCATGAAAGGTTAAGCATCTGAATAGGACAGGAACAGCAACAAAATTTGGAATGAGCAAACTATAGTGTTGCAGCAGGTAGGAAGGAGGCGTATGGGATAAAGGATCAATGGAATCTAAAAACAAAGGAAAAGAAAAATCAAAAACCTTTACAGACTGCTCAAAAGCCAAATGTAACCTCATGTTCAGGGACAAACTTGGCCAATGTCAAGGATCAACAGTAGGCCAGCAAATTATGGCACTTCCAACTCAAAACAATCCTAAGGTTTACCAATTGCTTGGGCAGCCAAAGCCAAGTTCATGGTTTAAGTCTTGAGAACGACCAGTTTTATACCTTGCTCCAACAGAGCCATGGATTATAACCAGTTTCATGTCATGCCTTGACAGAACCATGAGTCATGCATGATTATAATTTCTTTTAATATTCAACCTGTTCTTTTCCATTCCATTTTCAACATTATAATGCATTAACTTTCTTGAAGAAACACTTACAAAAAAAAAACACTTCTTTAGCAGCCACTAGCCATCAAACATAACCAAACCAACTCTACAAAAAGCACAAGTGGATACAAATCTAGCTGTTTGAGACTTTAATCTCCCTTTCATATCTTATGTAATCTTACTGATGCATTCAGATCCAGACAGAGAAAACTAAGATTCCCTTTTCCATTGAATGACAGATTTTGAGGTACTCCCCCATCAATTACTTTTTTTTAGGGGAAAAAAAAGAAAGAGGATATGTGCTTTTATTTAAAATAAATTAATGACAAGAAAATTATCATAACCGTCCACATAATCACAAAAAATCAAAATACTTGAACCTTTAGCAATCCAGTTCTGTAATTTTGTTTTATTCTCTATATTATGCACCATATTCATAATTATATGGAAGATAAACGTAGATCTTATTTCTTTTACTTTTTGACCATGGTGGAGGAACAGGAAGAAAACCCAAGGACAATAAAAATTCTAACTTACTAGCTGATATCTGTTGAGCTGTCATCTGCTTGTAAGAGATGCTGACGGCCAGTAGAATCAGTTAATATAAATTCTAAAGCATGTCCGTAGGGAATTGTAACCTATAGAGGGAGAAAAAAGAGAAGATTATGAGAATAATATAATAAGACATCAACCACCTTTGTGATTTTGAAAGATAAACAATTGGCAAAAGGATGGTAATCTTCAATGACTCAGAGCATGAACCCAGCACCATTAAACTTGCAAGACTCACAAGATGATCACAATCACAGGGAGCCTTTGTGCAGACTTAAATTCCATTTAAATGAAAAATATTGGTATTATCATCATACCAGGTTCATCAAGTGCAAGTCAATTAATCATAACTACAATAATTGAAACTAGCTATTGCCACTTTCCTCCAGAAAGTGGGTGCATATACTGCAAGATACAAGTGTCCATGCACATGCACTATGCATTAATCGATCTTCATCCATGCAATTTCTTGACGAGAAATTTGCTGGATAAAGATCAACAAAAAAGTGTGTAGAAAGGTCCATGGCATACCATATTACTCAGACTTGCACAACATCCACTATCAAAGACTGTTTGGGCTTGGATTCTGGTATGAAGGCATCACTTAATAGGGGCATGAGTTTAAAAATAAGTAAACACATCCCATCAAGGCAAGTACCCAGTTTTTTTAGTATGCCATGAAAACATTTTCTTTAGTGGCATTCGTTGCACTTAACATAATTGGCACTCTACATTCTTTAGCATCAGGAGATCACATTTTTCATTAGATTGCAAGGCCTTTCATACAAATTAAGAGGAGGAAGAGAGGAGCATACATTTATGGTTGGTGAAAACTTCTCAGTGACAGCCACACCCCCCGATTCACTCTTGATACTGTAGCTATCCCTCTTGATGGCCAAAGTAGCTGGTTCCCATATATCAATAAATCCAGTCTGTAATATCAAACACCAAATTACTATCCATCCTGTTTAAAATATGTATAAAAGGTCTTCAGTAAGACCTTGATAACAAATGGAGAACAAAATTTGTGTATAGATTCATACCTTAAGGCCTACTTTATACGAAACATGGCCACTATAAACAGTCTTCTGTATGTGTTCATGCATCTCAGGATCTGTGACCAGGAAAGTGACAATTTGTAACATTTATCCTATGGTGAGCAACTTGACCAGAAAAAATAAATTAAGGTATCAAAATGAAAAGGAACTGTAAAGGGAACTGCAACAATTCAATGATATAAAAATATTAAAGACTAACTGTGGCCCTCAGTATAGGTTTCCAAAATCCACAAAGGAGTTTGTCATCTTGGAGTGGCCAATTTTGATGCCACCTGCAAAGAGTATTAGGAAGACTTCTGTTCCTAACTTGTAAATGAGGGAAAGGTAGTGTCTAAACTGTTGCTAGCAACATAGGCGACAAATAAAGAACTTGTATCTGTTGACCATAGGCAACCAAAGTTAAAAGAAGAAGAAGAAGATTGGACAGGGAAGAAAAATCAAGTAGAAAAAAGATCCACATTGAATAGGGAGGGTGCAAAGATGATTTTATAACTAATGTGAGGACCATAACAAGGGGAGAACAAGAGGACAACTTTTAGTATGCAATGCTTTTATGATGTAACAAGGACAACCCATAAAAAAAAAGGAAGAATAAAAGAATAGAAAGAACAAAAATCCATAGAAACTGCGTGTTATAGCATAATTACTAACCATATCTGATCTTTTTGTGCTCATTTGCAAAGACCTTTACAAGCTCCCCCTGGAGACATTAAGAAATAAAAAAGGTTATCTCACTCACAATTTATATGACAACTAAGATATGTAGCGATGACAATAGTAATCACTCAAATTAACATTTTTATCAGGACCACCCAAGAAGCGCTTCTGCTTGACCACAAAACTATCAACAAGCTAAACAAGGATAGCTATTATGCTTGTGTGCATGCATGAGCACATTCAAATATTATGTATCTTTTGTGAATGGGCTCAAACAAAACCTCCAATTTGTATGCAGATCTAATCACCTGATTCAATATTATTCTAAATGTCTTGAATATATATATATATATATATATATATATATATATGCTCCAATTACTTGGACTTAGAAAAGACACGTGAAAGGATTTCCGAGTTCTTTACCCATGCAGACATGAATAAACTCAGATGCCAATATGCAACCTGATGCAATCCCTCTCAAGAGCGCCCCATGCACACTCAAAAGCAGATGTAGCTCAATTCAATTCAAATGCATAGTCAATAGACTAATGTACAGTGTGGAGAAAAGTAAAACAAAAAAAAGGCCTACATAACAGCAGGTATGCAGCAGAACACCAAGAGACCCTTAGTAAACCTATTCCTTTACATTACCAACCTATCACAGTTGTAAAACCTATTACACATGAAAAGGAAGCCTATCTCACAGAGACAACCTCCCATCTTGCCTTCTTTGTTTTTAATCTTAAATCAACTTCTGACAATTTTTTACCAAAATTCTTGTTAAATTCCGATGCTTTGTTCTTCAAGCATCAAGATCCAAGCAAGCTATACCAGCAACTGTCACAAAGAAGTATAGCGGCCCAGCCACCAAAGGGCATGAGGCAAATCAATAATTAAAACCTATATTAAAACAAGAGAACCAGTATGACCGTACAGCCCTAAAACTGATGCAGAATGAGCTCAAAGCATGTTAGGACGCTAACATGAGCTCAGGAAATTGTGGAGGTGCATATCTGACAGCCTATTAGGTTGTTTTGAATTTTTTACCAAGCTCTGCCAAATGTTGGTCTTCAATGGCCAACGAGCTAAAGTTTAGTTTTCCAGCAATAAGAGGAAGCAGATAGCAAAATTGAATAAGAAAAAGGAGATAAAGAAGAGAAGGAGCTAGAAAATCCATCAATAAGAGAAAGGAGATGGAGATAGAAAACATGAGAGATCCAAGACGGGGAAAGAGAAATAGAAGCAGCAGTTGGCATTTTCTAAGTTGTACATATCTGCAAATGAAAGGGAAAATTTCATATAGGAAGTTCTACAAAGACTGAGGATCTTAACCTCTTCCTGATCATCCTGTACAGCTGAGAGTCTAAACTCAGCATGTGCTTGGCATTTTCCACTTTAAGTAGCAACCCTTGCATGTGAATTAAGAAGATGCCTAACTATATATCCCAGGAGATGAGGTAAAAATTAACTATAAGATCTAAAAAAGAATAAAAAATGAAAAAAAATATATATATATATACACCTTATCAAATTTAATCAGACTGTAGGTGGTGCAGGACGAATGAAAGCTTTTCAAATTATTTGCTTAGGAAATTTTGAGATATTATTTTATTTCATTTAGAATATATTTCATAAATCTAGCTATATTCAGTATGAGTTAGAAGTTTTATTTTGGTCAAGACTCTATTCTATTTCCAATCTTACTTCAGGATTTCATTAGGTTTTTAGTGTGTGTGTGTGTGTGTGTGTGTAAGAGCACTAATCTAATGCTTAAGAGGTTGAATTTAGTTTGATAATTGTGAAGCCTTTGTTTTCTCCCTATAGTATTCTTCTATTTCTTTCCCTTTCTTCTATTTTCTCCTAAATCTTATCTCTGTCCTGGTCCTACGTCACCTAGCTTGTCATAGGAACTTGGAAACCCAAAAAGAAAACCAGACAAGAAAAAGACACAAGCACACACGAAGAACCAACTATTGCAAGCACATGGGAATCACCAGCCCAAACTGAGAACTTATACCTTGCGCTTCCTGTCATCCAGAGGCTGGACTTCTATAGCAAGGTAGGTTTCAACATCATCAGCAGTAACTAGATAGTTTGGTTGTTTTGCTCCTGCAACCAGAAACTCATTAAGAAACAGCCCTGAGGTAGAGAAAAAAAAGAAGAATGAAAAAGAGAGTATACCTTCAATGTAATTAACAGATCCATCTTCCAAATGCCGTACCCACTACCAATGAAGAAAGAGGAGGTTATGAGGAACATTAACATTCTACCCAGATGCTAATGGATGGGGAATTTAAGTGACAGAATCACACCTCAAAATTACAACTGGTTGTTCCATTGATGGAGTATCCGCATGCCTGGAGTTCTCTTCCTGGAAATGCTTCGCCTGAAATTTGGAGGCCCTCTATTGCTGGTAATGGATCATCATCTGCAGCTGCATATCATAATACATCCAATGGGAATGTTCAACAACAATACTTAACTAAAAACTTTCTTGGAGAAGAATGTCTCAAGCTTCCAACAACACTACAATCTCACCCTCAGAAAAGGAAGAAGAAGGTTCTTCAAGAACTGGAGGTAGGTAAGGAGAATATGAGGCGCCAGGATCATCCAATGTATTTGAGTATAGAGGGTTTCCTGATCCCCAATTAGCTGGAGGTTCTCTCTCGTTCAGTTGTCCCTCTGCTTCAGGATCATCCAACTCACTGTTGCTGACAGGGTCGCGAAACATGACTTGTTTATTGGTTGTTTCTTCACCATAATGAATAGCTTGTGCATCACCCCTGGAAACTGTAAAATGTGTCGGAGTATCATGAGCTGCTGAATTCCTGGTAAAAAGCCAAAGTCACTGGATCAAGACCAGCTTGTATAAGCAGTAATTGTTCCATCTATAGCACAATTTTTATAATGAGAAATTATCGAGAAAATTCACAAGAAATCCCTCAAAGAAACAGGAAAAGCCTGTACAAATCTGAATAAATGAAGAAAAATAAGTTCCCTGCCAGAGGCAAGAAGGGGAAAGGGAAAGATGAAGACAAGTATGCATGATTGAGATAAATGGATTGTCAAAAGTTAATCTAAAGAATTTCTAGATATACACAGCTTAGGGATTTGCACGATGCAGCAGCCAAATTATAAGAATTCTATTGCTAAGACAGTCTAATTTTTGGTGAGGCGAAAGGTGCACAACCTTTGAATTTTACTTAAAATGGTGGAGTACAACAAAGTCAGAAGAATGAATTCAATCAGAAGGAAAAATGAGGTCTCCAATGCTACCAAATATTCTTTGGCTGTTTACTACCTAGACATCAACACTGACCAAGCATAGGTCTCGTGTGGATCCACAAGTTCAGTACAGTTTGTTTCCAAGGTTTCTCAAGTATATCAGAGGAAGTATTTTTAAACAAAATCAGTTTACTTGCCTTTGTTGGCTCAAGTTGCAGAGCTTTTAAGGATTTTCATATGGAACGCATCTTGAAAATAAGAAGAATGAAAGAAGAAATTTTATGAAGGAATAAGAAGAATAAGGAAACATAAAAGATGAATTAAAGTTTAGGCAAAGCTCATAGCATACCATCATTCTCTCTTTTTGATGATTAGAAGCTAGCACGTGCTTTTGTTTTAAAAAAGAAAAGTTGATAATAGTATTGTAAAAAGCACAATATTTTCCAATGAAGGAATGGAGATTTCATTATTTAGAAAAAAAATAAACCATACATATGACCAATTGATGCAAGAATTTAATGAAAACAGAACCCACCAACAAATGCAGAGTGTACATTCAGTTCACAGTAGCAGTCTCCATTGACCAGGCTCACCTGCTAGCAAGAGGTGAATACCTCCCTGCATCATCAAGATCCAGATTTTTCGCAGCACCACCAGCCAAACCACTCTGATGGTGACTCAATGGATCCCAATCTGCTGCTGTCTGAGTATCAGAAGAAGTCATAGGTATCTTTCCATGGGAATATGATGGCTGTGGCACCAATTCAAGTCCACTTTTGCTCTGACATGTAAAACACATGAGCATTTAAAGAAATAATTTTGAAATGCTAGATGAAATTCCAGTAAGATATAAACATACCAAAGCAGCATGAGAAGGTGACTGTGGAGCAAAATTTGAGTGGTTCACATCTGAACGCCAAGGTGCCAGTTGATACTGGGACTCCTTGAGCTTTGACTGGAACAGAAGGAAAGAAGATAATCAACACCCATTCATTCATATGGAAATAATAAGCTGAGGAGCAAAAGATCTCAAACTCCCATAACTTAAGTTAACTTGCTAATTACAGATCACATAAGATGAATAATCGTGAACTATCTATAACAACCTCTTGTCTGCATAACATACCTCAGTATGAATAAGCTTCTCCTGGAGATGTCTGAACAGCACCTACACGATAAAACTTCAGCTGGTAAACAGCAAGCAAGTGATTTTATAGCATGCATAAATGAAACAACAAGAGGGAAAAGGCAGGTGTTTAAGGTCAGCTTCAGAAATGCTTCAAAGTGGTGCACTGTTAAAAAGTTTTTTCCTATGTGCTCTATCACCTGATCTTCTCAAACGAAATAATAAAAAACAGCACCTACCCTGACACAACATCGCTATCCCTGGATAGTCTCTCCATTATGTCCTTCTCCAACAAGAAAATGTTTTTACAGGGAGAAACGACATAAGGAACGAAAGGGATATTGGAAGAGAATAAGTCAAGATACTGACAAGGTCTTTCAAGTTCTCCTTTCAAAAGGAAGCTCCAGTCATATCACTCGATAGCCAGAAATATTCAAGCATCTGTATCTATACTTTTAAGAACAGAATTACAGCACATCCCTATGAAACCGCACATCTTATATGGTAGCCATCTCTAAAAATCAAAAGAAATAAAGAAAAGAGAGCTGTGCATATTGCGATACATTATTTTGGATAAGCTAGCATGTAAAAAAATTTAATTAAAAGAGGAGTTTGCTAGCTAAAGAAGTTGTTTCAGCCCAGATGTGATCAGATCAGTTTATTTAATTAGACTCCTAAAACATGATGCATATGAGTGAGCCATAATTAGAACCTTGTCTGGTTGGAGGTCAATGCCCACTAGCAAACTTTAGTCCAAGAATAAACTTATGTCTGTCATTCTGGAGCATCAATCGCTTAATGTGGAAAACTTGCTCAATCCAGAATCTCCGAAAGGAGACATGATGAAAAAAAAATCAGGGTTGTGTGTGCATAAAATACTCAATATACCATTACAAAGCATTTGGCACTGACCTTAACATTGCTAACAATAGACTGAGCATCAAGAACTGGTGGCTGCAAAGAATACTCCGCAAGAAGAGGCAGCAATGACGATACAAATGCGGATCTTTCTTGCTGTGCAGCCTAAAGAATCAAAGGATTAAGTCAAATTCTCTGGTTTAAAGGTGGATAAAACAGTGAAAATATCCAAGAAAGAAATAGAAAACATAAAATCAACCCCAAAACAATGAAATAAAAAAGAAGAGACCTACTTGCAATTCATATGTAAGACGTATGTTCTCCTCGATTATATCTTGTCTGTATGATAGAGCTTTTGATGCAGCATCAACAAGGTCCTGTTGCTGTTGATCAAAGGCCTGCAGCATGAAGCTCATTTAAAATTTGTGTGAAATACTCCTCGAAAAAACTAGAAGAGAAAGCGATGGGAGGGGGGGGGGGTTCTTGATCAAAGCAAAGAAGGAAAAATGGTACACTTGCCAGTCGCATGTAAGCAATGCGCTTTTCCAGAACATACTTTTCATTCCGAATTTGTGCTTCCTATAAACAAAAACCAATTTACACAAATGAATTTCCATGATGTAATGGGAGCACAGAGTGAGCAAATGATGATTAGTTATGTTAATTCTACCTTGACAGAATAGTCAGCAAGATGTTTCCTTAACTGCATAATCTCTTCTTCATTTTCACGAACCTTGAGAGCAAAATCCTAACAAATATAAAAAGTTTCATAAGTCTAAGAGTTAACAAAGGAAAAGTTTTGCAGAAGCGCATGCAGATACCTGCTTCCAAAGATTACTCTGGGTGGCAGGATCCCCGTTGTTGGGAACCAGTACACTGGTAGGATCACCGGCAACAGCAGATGATGCTGATTGATGAACCCGCTCGTTCCATTGATCAACAGAATGAGACCTTTCAGTCAAAGGTTCATCTATTTTCTGCCAAACAAAAAAGGCCAAGTGTAAGAGAAGCAGTTCTCCATTGTAATGAGAAGGGGTTGAAATCCACAGTAATTACATATTTTTCAAGTTGCTGAATCTTGCTCCTCAATAGCGTATTCTCTTCCACCTGACAACAAAACCATTAGCATTAAAATCCAACATGGTTACTGATTTTACACAATAATCGGGTGCAAGGTATAACCAGGGTTTGGCAAATAATTAGATAAACAGGAAATGTTTGAATTGAAAGTAGCTCATTGTAAGAATGGATCTATTGTCGGGGAAGAAAACCTGTTGCCTGATGGTAGCCTCCGCAGCTTCGACTGCTTTCATGACCTGAAACAAGCTGTTGTTGTTGTTGTTGTTGTTGTTGTCGTTGTTTTGGCTGGAGTCATTATTATTATTGAAGGATAATCCAGATAGCTTATCTGCTAATTTCCTTTCGTGACCACCGTTCTCCATCTTCTTCGTCTCCCTCTCAATCTTCCAATTCCAATCGCACTCCTCCTCCTCCTCTTCTACTGCTACTAATACCTAATACTGGCGGAGCTCGTATTTCCCAAACCCTAATTTATATTATAAAACACTACTAAAAAAATAAAAAATCGAGAGAGAGAGCGCCTCGATTAGATTTTTAAGAGCAATTCTTTGTGTGTTTGTAATAATACTAATGATGATGTGCGTGTTAATGAAGGCACCCCCAAATCTACTCCCGGACAGCCACGATGCTCATCATCATCATGACGCCTTTTTTATGTCCTTTTCCTTAAAAAAAAAACACAACTTCTATTTTTCCAGACTAAACCTTTTGAAATGAAAAATAAATAAATTCTATCTGCGCCCCTATATCCATAGCAAAATAGATAACCTCCATGAGACCAGATCAAGCCGATGGACGACGACGACCATCACCATGTGTTTTAATCTATCTCTTATTATGCCGTTGATGTAATTATATATTAACTTGATATGATTTGATTTATTCTTTTTTCAATAAAAAAAAATTCACCAAAATGAGATAAAGAGAAGTTAGGGTATATTTAATAATGTGATAATTTTTATAGCTGTGATTTAAAAAAATTAGTTTTATAAAAATTAATTTTAGTTAAGATTTATTTTATAAATTAAATGTTTGGTTAAAATTGTGATTGAAATTAAAGTTGAATAAACAACAGTTTAATGTATTTGGTTAGATTCCATTTATTTTTGCGTTTCAAAAATATTTTTAAAATTTTTTATATTTTTCTTTACTTCAAATTAATAATTTTGATTTTTTTTAATTTTTTTAATGTGCTGATTTCAAAAATAATTTAAAAAAATATTATTTTGATTCATTTTCGAGCAAAAAACACTTTAAAAAACAATCGCTATCACACCCTCAAATACTCTGTATGCTTCTCGTAGTGAGGTTTGGAAATGAAATTACTTAAAATGACATATATTAATATTGAAAATTTTTAATTTAAATATTATAGATTTAATTATTATTACATAATTAATTGAATAATCCCTTTTGAAGGTTCTCCTTTTAATGTCTCATCAAACTATTTACAATTTCATCACATATAAAATCCATATGTGAAGGCCTTTGCGATTCTTTGCTATCTGAGCGAGCAACAACATCTAGTAAAAAATTATTGGGAACAAAATTAGTAAAAAAATCTTTGGGAACAAAATTAGGATTACTATCATATTCTATAAAAGCCACATCATTTTGTGATCTCCTTTTAATATAGTTTTGTAGTGTCATTGATGCAACTACAATCTGAATTTGCGTTTCGTATGGATAAAAAAGCATATTTTGTAAAATTCTCCACCTTTATTTCCATACTTCGAAAGAACATTCTATTACATTACATAGTGATAAGTATGCACGATTAAACACTTCTTCTCGGCCTCTTGATTGTCTATGACGCCTGAAATCTTGTAAGTGATACCTCTCACCTTTATATAAACCTAAATACCCATACTTATTGGGTTATCCAGCATCAACCAAATAATATTTACCTACAATTAAGAACAACATGATAAGTTTTTCATTAAGAATCAATAACTAAAAAAGCATTCTATTAAACTTATAATGGTTGTTCTTCAATTTATATCACATCAATACCTTCCGGTGATTTAAAAAATTTTATAATACTATTATTAATAACCTCAAGAAAAATACGTGTATTGTGTGCATTGTTTTCCCATCTTGCCTACACAATGGGAACTGCATGTCAAAACTACAACCAGCCATAACATTTTGTGTCGTTACACCTTTTCTTTCGATAAATGGAATTTTATTTTTAGATGATATACATGTACGAACATGTGTGCCATCAATTGCACTGACACAATTCTACACTAAGAAAAAAAACACAATTAGATTGTAATTAATTACAAACATTCATTAAACAATAAGATTGATTATACCAACAATAAATAAAATACATCTTACCTTGAAATGTGGCATATATCTTGGATTCATTGTAATTTCTCCTACGGTGTTTATGAATTCAAAATCTACTGGTTTTATGACATCTACAGCAAACAAGCATGTTGTTGCAAGGACTTCCTTTATGCATCTACTAACAATTTCACCCGAATGCTAAAATCTCTCATGCACTCCCCTATTTGAAGCCTCTAATGATATTGTATATAGAAACATTGTCATATTTTTCAATAACGTTCATCATTCTTAAAGGTTTTAACCCATATTGCGTTTTTAAATCATTAAATAGACTCAACAAAGTTGTTGTATCCATACTATAGTTATAAAACCTGGCTCGATAGTTGACCCGGTAAAATGACCAGGTCATGGGTTTAGTGGATTCACCCGGGTCAACCCGGATCAAGAACTAAGACACACATTAATATAGTTGTTTTGATATAAAATATCACATTAACATATATACTAGCATAATTAACAAGAAAATATCACATTAACATATATACTAACACAATTAATTAGCATCAATAGATTAAAATATACATTTGTCTTCACATAAACAAACATTTAACATAATTTAAAAATATTAAAGATAAAAATAATAAAATAATAATAAATATCAAATGACAACATCTAAACTCAGAATCCATAAAATAAATTAAAACCCTGGTGGTGGGTTTGCTGTGAATAATTGTACCTATCACAATAATACATCAACCAGCACCCATTTCTTAATGCTTTTTTTATTTGAAAATAATAGACATATTCAGATGGGTTGTTAGATGAATAATTTTTTTTAAAAGAGAAAGCAGTTCCAAGCAGAAAGTGGTCTTCCACATTTTCTCCATTTATCTGCATCAAACCTCCCATTCACAGAACAAAAAACAAGGAGTTCTCTCTCATTTATTTCACTACTATCTTCACACACGAAGAGGATAATCAATTCGTCTAGCCTTCTCATTTTCGGTTAAAC
>Ga0325414_1000804_pt1 | contig 27864 bp, 13 predicted proteins | sample PopdelMetagenome_8_FD_206183 | JGI IMG/M metagenome (GOLD analysis project Ga0325414, IMG submission 206183) | Populus deltoides microbial communities from Bellville, Georgia, United States - Leaf-PdKOR-R3 | ecosystem: Host-associated > Plants > Phyllosphere > Phylloplane/Leaf | place: USA... | reverse complement strand
AAGCAAGGAGAGAGACAAGCACAGGAGAAATAGCAAGAGAAATGGCAGGTCAAGCCGGATTTTATTGATTACCACTACTGCCACCCTACTCCTACTATTATACTCCGTATATTTTACTAGGCAAAAGGGGAAAATCTTAGTTGGTCATGCCTTTCTTCTGAGAGGCACACAGATACTGCAGAGAGGGGTTTTTTTTTTTTTTATTCAACGATTGTGAAAGCAAAAAACTAAAATGGGGTTATGCTGTGCTCTTGTTTTAATTCTCTCTCTTTTCTCTGTCCATGGCTCTAGGCCAAGGCATCGAGAATCTACAAATCATCAAAAGACATCGAGAATCTACACTATTCAGTACTGAATAGTGTTGTTGTTGTTGTTCCGTGCAGGCTGTTAGCTGGCTGCTTGCCTCAGCAGCGGTGCATTTTATGGGTTATGATGCATTGCATGCGTGTATGGAGCATCTGTCCACTTTTATCTATGCATGTATGGATGTGAAGATTGTGGGTAATCAATCTTCTTGCATGGGAGGCATGGAGAGAGAGAGAGTGCTTGGACTTTAGTGGTGTATATGGGCATGCAAGCTGGGTGGGTTTTGACCCGTCCGGTTCATGGATTGAGAGGAAAAGGTGGCGGTGAACTCGGCTAACCCTTGCCAGCAAATGTGGCTGAGGCCCAGCAGCCAGATAATTTTCTTTGATATACGATTTTTGGAGATGGCCCTTTTCTATTGATAAATGATAAGAGGAGGGTTGCGATAAGAAATTAAGCTTATCCTTATTGCATGCATGGAAGAGAGAAGTCATGTGTTATTTTTACTCAACAAAACGAACGAAGTGATGGCAATGTAAAATTAAGGGTGATGAAATAAGACTAGAAATGAAATAAGTTTATATTATAATTGTAAGAATGACATTAAAGATATGTTTGGGCACCGTGTTTTTATAAATTTTGATTTTTTTAAAAAAATAAATTTTTTTATATTTTTTTAGATCGTTTTGATGGGCTGTTGTCAAAAATAATTTAAAAATAAAATTTTATTTTGATATATTTCTAAGTAAAAAATATTTTGCACTGTCACCTCAACTGTAATCTTAAATAGGGCAAAATGATTTTAAAGAAATTTCTAAATGGTAATTGCAACAGGCTAGTCAATAAATAAATAAATGATAAAAAAAATATATAGAGAGAGTAAATAAAATAAATACTTGTAAAAGTATGATGGTATTTTTAATTTATTCAATAATTGTAGATTTTTAACAAGAAAAGATTCTAATTGTTTAGTAGAAATTAAAGTTATTTAACTCACGCTCCGCCGCGGGATGTAATTTTTTCTTTTCTAAAAAAATATCGGCTATGCAGGCTATCTCGATGTGTTTTTTTGCATAAAAAAATTTCAAAGAATAAATCGAAAAGCCTGTGCAAGAATCTAATTAAAGAAATTGATAACAATTTGTGTAAATAAACGGAAAAAAAATCATTAATAATAACCAAAAGAGAAATTGAAAACATTGAAAGATGAATGTAGATCAAGATATTCAATCACATAAAATGATATATTTACTTGATTGTGTTAATTGAACTTGTTTATTTCAATTAATAAAAGATAATAAAAATAGACATAAAATAAAACTGATTGAATAAACTCACACCCTAAAAAAAGAAATCATGCAAGGCCGAACATATAAGAACTATTATTTAAAAATGAATATTCTTTATTTAAAAAAATTAATTTCTTTGGTATAGAACAAAAGAAAATATAAATGAATTAGAATAATATCTTCAAAAAGCAAACATAGACAAAGGAATTTTTTTAAAAAAAAAACTTATATTCAAAAAAGGCATGCAAAACTCGTGATCTAGATCATGAAACTATTATAAACATATAGAAAATAAATCAAAAATAATCACAAAAATAATATTAAAAAAACTTATGCAAAATGATATGATCATAAAAGAAAATGAGCAAAAAAAAGATGTTAAGTGACATTAACTTTTCAAACTCGTGACCTGATTCATTAAATCAGAAGGATTGCAAAAAAAAAAAAATGAGGTTAAATCCCCAAAAAATCAAATGTGAAAAGATAAATCAAGAAAAAAAATCAATTACATAAAAGAATTTGAGAAAAAAAATTAATTAAAAGAATAAGAGTAAAAATATATATAAAAACAATTAGAGGGCAAACAAAAACTTTCAATTGGAGGGTTAAATTGAACTGAAAACTAGTTTTAACATAAGGAGAAACAAATCAAAAGAATGAAGGTCAAATTAAAAAAATAAAACAATATAAATTTGATTAAAGGATGAAATTGAAAGCCAATAAAAATTTAACAAAATGGCTAAGGAAATAAATTAAAAATCAAAAGAATAAGGGCTGAAATGAAAAAAAAAACATATGAAAAATTATAATTGAAGGACTACATTGAAAACAAACAAGACTTTATAAAAAGAATAAGAACGAAATAAAAAATCAAAAGAATGAGGATTGAAACTGAAAAATAAAAAATAAATAGGACAATTGTTCACTTCATCTGGTAGGAGAGAGAAAAAAAGGGGAAAAAAAAAATGATAACCAACGATAATTTGACCATCATACACCATCATGTGTCACACCGTGAAAAAAAAAACATCGTGGTACTTCCAAAGACACGACAAAATGTCATATTTAGGGACTTAATGACATCATACATGCCGCCCAAATTAATGGTGCCAATGCAATCCTTTCGTTGACGAGTAATAAACACGCTCCGACAACTTTCTTGAATAAAAAAAATTTAAAATTTCAATATGAAAAATATCAAAACACCCCCATGAACCTAGTAATCATATTAAAAAAAAAACTTGTGTGAAAGTACAAAAGTACCCCCGAATGCAAACCTTGTTTTTTTTTCTTTTATAAGGTCAATAACGTATTTTCACTATATATATATATATATATATATATATATATATATATATATTAAGAAAGGGGAAAAAAAACCCTAAGCCTACAACCCAACATTTTTTTTTATCCTAGACAAGGTTGTCAAAAGCATTTTTTTGACACGAAACAAAAAATACAATAGAAACATAGATTGTAAACTTGAATTGTAAAATCATAAGTAATTTTTTTAATTAATTATATATTGATAATTCTAGCCAAGAAATTAATTACATTAAAATATGATAAAGTAAGTCAACAATATTATAATTAACGACATGAAAAAATAAAAAGTCTCAAAACAAAACTTCTTAATACAGGAGAATCATTGAATGGTAGAAAGTACATATGAAAATGATGACAACTTGATTGTTCCCATCACAATAAGTTCTAATAGATCTCTTTTGGGTTGTAAGCTAATAAGTCTAAGCTAGTAATTAACTAACATAAATTCAATAATGAAATAAACCCCTAAAAAATATCTAATGTGCTAGAAAAAATTCAAATTAAAAATAATTATTCAAAATAAAATAAATAAATATAATATAATAATAAAAAAGTCTTAATGTTAAAATTCTTTCATGTAACTTGAATCTCTAATTTTCACATATTCTTGACAGATTTGAGTCCTGATTTTAAACATGTTATTCTCTCTCGTCTAAATGAATTACTAAACCTACAATATATGGTTAGAAACCTTCAAATGTTTAGTTTCCATCCCAACTTTAATCGCGGCAAAATTCCACCGGTAGCTCCAGATATATTTCAAACAGTACACGAAGGTCTAGTTTGATAAATTTAACAAGATTCGTCTACTAACTTTGACCATCCGAACTATTATGTTTCCAAACTTCTTTTAACCTGAAAATTTACTACAATATATTTTCATATGTCTAATATTTCCCTGTAAAATTTTAGCTTTATCCAATTTACGGTTTGAAAGTTATGTTCAATCTCGCAAAACTGGTCTTTAAACATTTATAGGCCAAATTTGAACCTAACTTGGTTTACAACATAAAATTAGTAAACTCATAAAATCGAACCAAGTTTACCAAGTTTATTGATTTTATCAATTTTGCACGAGTTAAGTCCGATTGTACTGGTTTCGAGATTTTAGTCCGATTTTGCACGTTAGATACATGTTGACTCGTAAAATCATATGATTTTACAAGTTAACTCACGATTTTAACAACAACGATCCTAGGAGTAAAGAAGTATTTTTACTGTTTAGAAGCATATAAAAAGTTTTTTAAAAAAATTTGGTCAACAACTTTAGATTTTGTTGATCTTGAGAGTAAAAGTGCATTATTACTATACTAAAAAAATTGAAAAAAAACTAAATGGCCAATAGGCTAGTGGGAAAAATCAAAGTACCCTCACCCTCGAGGCTTTCTTTTTTTCTACCCAAAGGCAAAAATGTAGTTTCATTATATATATAATAGAAAAAAATAAATAAAAAACTATTATATAGGTCATCACAGACTATTTAACAGAACTATGGTGATTTAGTGATAAGGAAAGCATGTTTTAATTATATTTTATAAAAGAAATGTTACATTGTGGTATATTAATTATTACTAGATAGTTGGCTTGTGTTACGTTATAATTAAGTTGGATAAAAAAAATTTGAACATAAAAAGAAACATCCAAACGTTGCTAACATTTTCCTAGTAGAAAAACTTTTTAAACCATGCAGAGGTTGGCATGATATGACACGATCAACTTAATAGGTCTAAAAACAGCCCGAACAATTAGTAAAAACATCTTGTACTCATAAAAGATTAAGATAATATTTTAAAAAAATATTAAAATGAAAGCATATTGGATCGGCCTAGTCAACCTAGATTAACCTGCCAAATCCATGGTTCAGGTCATGAGACTATGATAACCCTATATAAAGCAAATCAAAATAAATTATAGAGCTCAATTCCTAATTAACTCAGTGTTGAAGAATGAAATTGAGAAAATATTAAAAAAACAAAAAACAAAACTTAAGTTAATCTGTTAAACGTGTGATTTGAGTCATGAGTTTAGGATAACTTTATAGAAAATAAACAAAAATGACTTGAGTCAATCCAAGTCACCGAAATAACCTCATTAAAAGTAAACAGAAAAAATAATTTGGGTTAACCTACCAAACCCTTGATTTGGGTCACTAGGATAACCTCATAGCTAGAAAGTAAAGAGAAAAAATAACTCAAGTTAACTTGAGTTAACTTATCAAACTTGCGACTTGAATGAACTCATTATTGAATGAAAAAATAAAAAAAATCAATATAAAAACAAGGCACAATAAAATGACTTGAATCTACCTAGGTTAGGGTTAACTTATTAAACTCGCGACTCAGGAAATGAGATCGAGATAATCTCATTGAAAGCAAACTGGAATAATTCATGAAGTCTAATTCCTAATCAACCCAATGTTTATAGATAAAAATAAAATAAAAAAGCCAATTGAAAAAAAAGATAAAAAAAAACTTGAATCAACCAAATCAACCGAATCAACCCTCAAAACCTACAACTTGAGTCATAAAACCAAGATAACCTCATAGAAAGCAAACCAAAATAAAATCATGAAATTTAATTCTTAATCAATTCAATATTGAATGATGAAATTGAAAAAAAAATATCAATTAAAAAAAACACAAAAAAATCAAGTCCACCAAGTTAACTAGTGAAACCTGCAACACGGGTCATAAGACTGAGATAATCATATAAAAATCAAATCACAATAAATTATAAAGCTCAATATACAATAAACTAAATATTAAAAGATGAAAATTAGAGAAATAACATAGATTTAAAATAAACCCTTTTATTGTTTTGTTATTTATTATTCTTATTGTTATATTCTTTATTTATTTTTAATTCTTTTCGTTTTGGCAAAGAGTGGTTGATGAGTTTATTCACTGATTTTAGTAATGATACCACGTAGCACCTACATTTGGTAGAAATAAATCTAAAGAAGCTCGAGCCAATAAGAACCAGTGATTAAAATTGAAGAAATGGCAAGCAAAAGAGAGCAGCAAGTTAGTGCTGTTCTGCCTGTCGAGCTAGATCGATAGCTTCATCTTTAGAGATAGAAGCAAGAATGGCCATTGATATCTCATTTCTTTATGTGTATGATCCCTTCCATAGCATATAATATGTATGGCTAGGTAGTCAAAGTTAAAATTCCAAGCAATCTCTATAAATCGATGCTTTTGGATATATATCATGTGCAGTGTCATCATGAACTCAACTTTGTGCATGCTTGATGCCTTTTGACCTCTACGTGCCAAGTGGCAATTGTTTGTATATTAGGGTTTCAAGGCATGTTACATGTGAGCCGATTAAGATCATCAATAATATATTTCCATGGCTAAAGCACAATTAATTTGAATTCTTGTTACCATGCGTATATGCATGCACAGCACATACAAACCCCCCAGCCCCAACAAAACCAGGTTAACCCAAATTCAAATCTCATCAGAAACGTAGCTTTTTAAACCCTAAAGTTCACTTTGTGGTTAAGGTCGACCAGCACCAACCAACCGTCCCTTTTGGTGACAATTTGAGAGTGTTTCCCACCTAGCTCCTTCCCTTCATTCATAAGAATCCAAGAGATTGAGAGAGAAAGAGAGAAAAGGAGAGCTGGAGACAGAGCCAGCTTTGAAAGAGTGCATGTTTTAAGCTTTGGATGCTTTGTAAAGATACAAAACACTTTATGGCAAATGTCAACCTTGTGAAATCTACAAGTCAAATACTTTTCTCACCATCATCCACCTCTCTTTATACTGCTTCTCTTTCTCTCTCACACACACAAAAACATACTACACATATATAATTAATGGCTTATGATGGGGGGCTCTCAAGGAAAGAGTCAATGGCTACACAGACTCACTTGGTGTCTTCTTGTCTCCCTAGCTATTTATATGATAATGAGGCTCTTTGCTTCGCGTTTTATTTTTTACCTTTACCTCCCCTTTTCGAAGAGACGGGCACACAAAATAAGAGGTTTGTGACAGTAAAACCCCACCAATGGGGTATGTCCACTGAGGCATGTTTCCTATGTCTCATTGCGTGATTTTGCAAAATTTACAAAGGTGGTAGTCTCCATCCAGCCCCGTATGAGGGACCCAATTGCTATTGGGTGGAATTGAGGCGGCCCCATACTTTGTCATGCACCAAAAGAGTGTTTAGACTCCACAAAATTTGACCCCACCATGCACATTTCTCACCCTAGAATTGTGTGCCTTTGCTTTGCTTCCATTTTACACCTTTCTCTCTCTCTCTCTCGTTTGTTTGAAGTGGTGTTGGGGGTCCATGCATGATAAGAGGTGTAAAGGCATTAGACATGGATAGAGCACAAGAATCCCAGCTTGATGAGCTGCTCATGTGAGGGCAAATCTTGTTATCTTTGCTACTAATTATAGCGCAATATATAATACATGCCATGATTAGGAGTGTTATTAAAGTATATGAATTTTATTTGTCAAAACCTTTGGAAAGGAAAGGAAAAGGGAAGGGAAAGGTGTCATCGACCAGGATTGAGTGAGAATGAACAAATTAAGGGTTAGCTTTAATGGCATCAATCATCTCTCGACATGACAACAACATCACCATGCATTAATATTTCTCCTTTTTCTGATCATGTCACTATATGGAGATAAATATATATAGAAGCATCTTTGTGTTTGTCCAAAAGGTATATATATATATGCAGGTGGTGAATGCAATACAAAATGCACCTGATCATTAAAAGTTTTCAATACTCCATCATGGCTTTGTTTTGCAGTTTATAACGAATTTCACTCCGGCAATTAATTTTGTGTTTGCATTTCGGCTTGTAATGGTTTGTCCATATCACCTAGTTAAGTATATATTGTCTACCCTTTAGTGGTTACTTTTTGCTCCTCCCTTTGATTCTATTTCTGTTTTCCTTGCACCAATGGAAAATAATGTCCCTGTCAACGTATAACACTATGCAGAGAGAAAACCCTATTCCGAAAACTCTTGTGCGTATAATCATCATTTTCGGCGTTAGCACTTCGCATCTGGTTTTCTTCCTTTCCATATCGTCGTCACATTTCCCATACCAATAGGGGTCACAACTCTCAATTACCCCTTCAGCTTTTCATTGTATTTTAACGTTCAAGAAAAAAAAAAACAAGAGAGAATAATACTATATTTTATCTTTTACATGATCTAGAAATAAAATTATTAATTCAAGCTTACCCACCGGAGGAAAGTATATAAGTGAACATAAGAAGGGCAACAGCGACAGCAAATTATGTGATATATGCTTGTGTTTTGTGATGGAATGGGAAGTGATACGGACGAGACAATCCAGTAGCAGTAAAGAACAATGGAGTGAAAATGCACGCAAGACCAAGAATTCTCCTTTTATTTTATTTTACCTTATTTATTTATTTTTGAGTATCGGGATATATATTTTAGTTTTCTTTTTGAAGTTCTTTTTTTGAACCCACCCCTGGAATTGTCACTAGCTAGGCCGATGTGTTTGTGATGCTATCGGACGGACGGATTGTAATGCTCCTGGACGAGATGTCATAGAAAATCACTTTGTATTTCAGGAATACTCACCATTAATACTAAATAATTCTAATAGCATTAAGAGTCTACCACATGTGACATAGCGGAAGCTTATGTGGAAATAGGACGCTACCTATTTCCAGGTAAAATTGTTCGAATTCTTGAACCAAAAATTACACTTGAATCCATAAGTTCAAAAATTAAAATTCTCCAAAAGAAAGTTTTTTTATTGAATTCAAAAGCTACCTTACAACGAAAAGAGGCAGCCTTTATATAGGCTGCAAGTCCTAATTCGACTAGGAATATAATTGTTTAGGAAAGAAATAACTAGAATAAAGACAACAAATAATACAGCTAGAAAAGTAAATAAATCCTGATATTACGACTTTAATTAGGACTCCTAAATAAGGAGGCAATCTGTTGGAAGGATACTCCAATGGTAACTACAATTCTTGATTTCTCTGTATTTATATTATATCCTACAATTTGCTCTTCCTCCTGGGATTTGCTCTTCCTCTCCTCTTGTAGACTGTTCTACATCAATCTCTTCTGCATGAAAAGAACTCGACCCTGAGTGAGTTAAGTGAGAAGATGCCATATCAAGAGGATGATACTCATACAAATCTGCCACGTTGAAGGTAGGGGAAATGGCCATATCTGTAGGAAGGTTTACAACATATGCGTTGTCATTGATTTTCTGAAGGATCTGGAAAGGCCCATATTTCTTATCTTTCATCTTGTTGTATGCTCCTACAGGCAACCGTTCTTTGCGCAAATAAACCATCACAAGGTCTCCTTCTTGAAAGGTTTGGACCCTCCGCTTTTTATCTGCTACAGTTTTGTACTTGGCATTAGAAGCCTCTAAGTTTTGCCGCACTTCTTCTTGAATGGACTTTATACGGTCTGCCATATTTTCTGCTGCAATGCTTAAACCCGACAGTGTTGGTAGAGGAACTAAGTCCAGTGCATGGCGTAGTGGACAACAATAAACAATCTGAAATGGTGTCTTCCCAATGGACCGGTTGAGCATACTGTTATAAGCAAACTCAGTTTGTGCCAAAGTAACATCCCACTGTTTTGGTTGTCCTAGAAAGACAGCGAATCAGATTCCCAAGAGTGCGGTTTACTACCTTCGTCTGGCTATCAGATTGAGGATGGCTGGTGCTGCTAAAATTCAAGGATGTGTCAAACCGTCGTCATAACGTTCGCCAAAAATGACTCAAGAATTTGGTGTCTCTGTCGGACGTGATGGACTTGGGAATCCCATGCAGACGCACCACCTCCTTGAAAAATAAATTTGCTACGTGCACTACATCTGCAGTTTCCTTACAAGCAATAAAATGTGCCATTTTAGAATACCTGTCGACCACCATGAAAACTAAATCAAATCCGCGTTGGGTTTGTGGTAGGCCTAAGATAAAATCCATGGAAAGATCCTCCCAAGGTGCTGTTGGGATAGGCAAGGGTATATACAAACCGGTATTTTGGGACTGCCCCTTAGCAGCCTAGCATATGGGGCACCTTTTAACATAGTTGCCAATGTCTCTTTTTAACTGGGGCCAATAATACCTCTCCTCTGCAAGGACTATTGTTTTGTCACGCCCCAAGTGTCCACCCAAGCCTCCACTGTGTAAGTCATGAATTATTTGGCTCGTAGTGAGCTCCTGGGTATGCATAATTGGTTACCACAAAATAAGTAGCCTTCCTGGATATGCAGGTTCTCCACAGGAAGCCTGGTTTGGCACTTTGTCCAGCTATCTTGAAAATCTTCATCTCCAGCGTACAACTCTTTTAAGCAATCAAACCCAATGATTTCAGTTTGTAGAGTGACAAGTAGCAATGTCCTTTGGCTGAGAGCATCAGCTGCTCGGTTTAGTCGCCCAGCTTTATGTTGTAGTGTGAATGTGAAGCGTTAAATAAATGAAATCCAGTGGGCATGCATTTTGTTGACACTATTCTGGCTGTTGATAAATCTTAGTGCCTGATGGTCTCTGAATAAAACGAAGTCTCGGGGTACTAGGTAATGCTCCCAGACTTTTAAAGCGCGAAAGACAACGTATAACTCTAGCTCATAGGTAGACCATTTCTAGCGAGCTTCACTAAGTTTTTCACTGTAGAACGCAACTGGTCTGCCTTCCAATACCCACGATAGAGGCATCGCACTCTACTTGAAATAATTTGTCAAAGTTTGGTAGTGCCAGAACTAGGGCCGATGATAGTTTTTCTTTGATTAGTTTGAAGCTTTACTCTGCTGCTTCTCCCCAATAGAATTTCCCTTTCTTCATGCACTCGGTAATAGGTGCGACTATTCGGTTAAAATCTCTAACAAATCGTCTATAAAACGTTGTTAGTCCATGAAAACTACGGAACTCGTTTACTGTTCGCGGAGTCAGCCAATCTCGAATGACGCAAATCTTTTCTTCATCTACCTTAATTCCATCAGCACTTATTACGAACCCCAAGAATAACAAGCTACTGGTTATAAAGCTGCACTTTTTCAAATTAACGTACAACTTATTTTGCTGCAGAATTTGAAGTACTTCCCTCAAGTGCGCAACATGCTCAGACTGGGTTTGGCTGTAGATTAATATATCATCGAAGTATACCACCACAAATTTTCCCGTGATAGGTTTTAATACCTGGTTCATAAACCGCATGAAAGTACTGGGTGCATTGGTTAGTCCGAATGGCATTACTAACCACTCATATAAGCCCTCATTTGTTTTAAAAGGAGTCTTCCACTCGTCTCCTGGTCTGATCAGAATTTGATGGTTTTGCAAATCGAGTTTTGAAAAGATGTTAGACCCGGATAACATGTCCAGCATATCTTCTAATCGAGGGATAGGAAACCTGTATTTAACAGTGATCTTGTTGATTGCTCGACTATCGATGCACATGCGTCAACTACCATCTTTCTTTGGCACTAACAGGGCTGGTACTGCATAAAGGCTCATGCTCTCCTGTACTAATCCCTTCTCAATTAGTTCTTCCACCTGTGCTTACTAACTCCTGGCATGAAATCAATCTGATGTTGTATGTCTCGTACAGGAGGTAACCCATTAGGTAGGTCTGATGGTGAAATTCCTCCAGTAATGGCAGTAGTGGAGGTGGAATGTTAATAGAATCCCTGCCAACTTCTCCTCTTACTACTATGGTAAAAATCTCTTTGGCGTCTTTAGTCTCTTCCATGAATTTGCCCCCGTCCACTAGCAATACTGGTTTTCCTTGTGGCTTCGGTTTAATGCTTGCAAACTCTTCTTTTATAAGACCTAAAACAACCTTCAGGTCCCCCTTCATGAAGATATAAACGTTGTCACGGCCTCTGTACGTGGCATCTACATCATACTGCTAGGGGCATCTTAACATTATATGGCAAGCATCCATTTCCACCACGTCACACGTAACCTTATCTGCATAATTCTTCCCAATTGAGAATTTAATGTGGCAGACTTCTGTTACCTTTACTTCAGTGCCACGTTTAATCCAGCCAATTTTATACAATGCATGATTCTTCCCGATTTGCAATCCCAATTTAGTAACCATTGCTTTTGATATTATATTTTCACTACTGCCACTGTCTATGATAATATCACAGGCCCTCTTATTCACGGTGCACCTGGTTCTGAATATATTATGCCGTTGAGAGGGTCTTTTTGTTTTTGTGCCAACAGTAGCGACTGAACTACAAGAGACCGCGACAATAGTTCTCCCTCGTCGCCTCCTGTTACTTCTTCTTCTTCATACGTATAGGCTGCTTTGTTATCCTCTTTCTCTATGTCGAAGGGGCACTCTTCTTCTGGCTCTATTAAGTTCACGATACTCCTTCTTGGACACTGGTTGGAACGGTGTCCTGGTTGTCCACATCTATAACATTTATCCGATCCTGGACGAGTATAAGGATTTCTGGGCGTCACCTCGAGTGGGATGGTGTTAGCAGGCTTTGTTGGTGCTCTACTGCTGTTTGTTCCCTGTATAATGTTAGAGAAGAAGAGTTGGGTTGTTGAAATTGTCGGGGTCATTGGGGTCTTTCCTTTGTTGACTGTCGCTCTATTATTATCAAATGGATTCCTTGCCCCAACCATTGCTTTTGATCTATCTAATTAGGTCTTTGTTTTAATAGCCAGTGCAACAACTTCTGTTAGCGTGTAAACTGTTTGCGTTGCCACACGATCCTGTATAGCCCAACGCAAACCTCCAACAAACCTGGCAACTTGTTGTGCCTCTGTTTCCAGCAGATTATTTCGTGATGACAGCCTATAGAATTCTTCCAGGAAAGCCTTAACAGTTCTGGCTCCTTGTCTACATTCCTGATATTGTTTAAACAAAATTTGCTCATAGTCTGGTGGTAGATAACGGGATCGTAATAGTCGTTTCATTTTAGTCCATGTTTGCCATCCCCTTCCCTTGTCACAGCCAGGTACTTTGTAGTTGCTCCCACCAGGCAGAAGCTCCCCCCAATAGTCTATATGCGACTAACTTCACCTTCTTGTCTTCAGGAATGTCCATATAATCGAAGAACCTCTCGACTAATACCAATCAATCAAGGAACCCTTCAATCTAAAGTTGTCCATTAAAACTGGGCAGGTCCATCTTCATTTGAAACATTTGTCAGTCTGGTTCCCTTTGGTATCCTCTCCGGTTTCCCCGGAGTATAGTTTCAGCTTCTTCTTCATCCTCAATTAGGCTGTCCTCATAGACTGGTTGCCTTCGTAGGATTCCTGGAGGGCGTTCACAAGTTCCAGCCCTTTCTCTGTGATATTAACAACCCGAAGGATTGTTGATCCCCTGATTGTTTCCTGCTGTCAGCCTAGCAATGGCTGCTTGGATATCACGTAAGGTTTGTTGTGTCTCATGCTGGAAAATTCAGAATTCAGCCCCTGTAACCAAATTGTCCTCGCGGTCATCGCCGCCAAGGATTTCGCTTTTGTTGCGTGGGTTTGCCATCTGACAGGATTAGGCCTGCTCTGATACCAACTGACGTAGCGGCAGCTTCTGTGGAAATAGGACGCTGCCTATTTCCGGGTAAAATTGTTCGAATCCTTGAACCAAAAATTACACTCGAATCCACGAGTTCAGAAATTAAAATTCTCCAAGAGAAAGTTCTTTATTGAATTCAAAAGCTACCTTACAACGAAAAGAGGCAGCCTTTATATAGGCTGCAAGTCCTAATTCAACTAGGAATATAACTGTTTAGAAAATAAATAACTAGAATAAAGACAACAAATAATATAGCTAGAAAAGTAAATAAATCCTGATATTACGACTTTAACTAGGACTGCTAAATAAGGAGGCAATCTGGTGGAAGGATACTCCAATGGTAACTGCAGTTGCTGATTTCTCTACATTTATATTATATCCTGCAATTTACTCTTCCTCCTACAATCTGCTCTTCCTCTCCTCTTGTAGACTGTTCAACATCAACATGATACTTTTCCTTTTTTTTTTTTTATCAAATATATGTAATTTGGTTTCTATAATTAACAAACAATGATATGAAATAACTCTAGTATTCTAAGAGCACTCATCATTTCATATTTCATCTACTTAAATTAAGTATACTAATTAACAATCATATTAAAATTGATATGAGTTTAAGTGATTTAGAAAAATAGAAATAATATATGAAAATCAAAACAAGAACTATATATATCGACTTTAATATGTTATATTAATTAGTAAATTTGATTTTTAAGTTATATGTAATATATAGAATATATATTGACTTCCATCTTGTTATTCTATAATTAGATCATTGACAACTAGTCATAGAGTTAACCTTCGAAGATTTTTGTCTTAGTAAATATAAGGATATATACTGATTAGTGAATAATGGGGGGAAATGATGTGCACGCACCAGTGCAATAAAATGTCGTATAAAATATCTTGAGGGATATAACTCAACTGGTCAGGCTCTAGATTTGCTTCCTAGAGGTCATCAGTTCGAATTTCACAAACCTCAGGGCCACTGAAGGCTTATATAATCGTTAATTTCAGAGCTAGTGGAATTAATCGAGGTACGTACAAAATAGCCTGGACACCCATGTTAATAAAAAAAATAATACCGTATATATAAAACTATATAAAATGATAGTACATAACAGCAAATTATCAATAAATTTTCTACAAACGATACGTTTATGTAGAATTAGATAAGAATATTTTACGGTATTGAATTCCTTCGCACTATTGCCCTGTCAAAGAATCATTTTCCTAAATAGAATACACCTTACCTGGACAAGAAGAGAGAACGAGTTCTTGGTGACTAAATCTGATGATATGCGGTTTGAGCCAACGTATATACACAATATTCCCGTCTCTCGGCGGCAGGAATATATCTGACTAGTGTGATTTCTCATCTGTGTGTACATCTATAGAGATGTAGTCATGCATGCATGTGGGTCTAAAGTTTAGTATCATTGACAATGAGAATATGAACAAAAGCCATTAAGCTCACGGAAGCTCCTAGCTAATAAGGTCCTCCTAGTCCATCAGCCAACAACCCAGATCTCCAGATAAGGTGAAAAGGATCATGCAGGGCCCTAAAAAAGACAAATACAGAGGCAGTGTTGGGAACTTAATGGCAAGAATCGAAATGATTCAGTGGTGGAAAATATGACGATCAGATAATGTAAAACAAAAGAAGGTAATAGTGATACGTTGAATTTTGAGATTCCATTTCCACGTCTTTTTGATGGAGAGATAATTGACAAGATATCATGCCATGGACTATATATTTATTTGTTTGAATGACCCATGACTCCATATTATCATTCACACTGGTCAATAGTGAGTAAAACCCACTTTATTGACTTCATTTCAATTTTCCCTGTACCAGCACAATAGGGTGTGATGATTAAAAATAAAATAAAAACAATCTGCCGAATTTCCAGTAATAAATTTAATATTTTTATGATATTATAATTAAATTAAGGTACCATTGGAAAATGCTGACCTTTGGAGCAAAATATTTGACCAAAAGTTTATGATTATCTAATTAATACATCATTAATTAGTGAGCCTAAGAGTTCAACTTATATGGAACTTATCCATATCTTCCATGTGCGAAGATAATTAAGATGCCAAATATCTTTCACAAGGTTTTCATAAATAAAAATGCTCATTTTGTCATTCACTCTACAATTATAAGAACATCTAATAATATAATATTTCAGTGTCCAAGATCTTTTCTTAAAAATATCTTATTGATAAATCTAAATTTAACAACTTTAAAAACCTCCGTAAAAAAAAAAACAGGCCAAGACTATTTCCTAAATTAATTGGGTCCCATTAGGTCCAGGCGTAACGCCTTATGCCTGGACCCAATTATTTCTTGGTACTGAGCGCACAACCAACACCTTGCAAGGCATGCACCCCAACATCTCCGTAGGCTCAAGCAAGTGCTCTGAGCCCTACACTTCCTTGGGATTTTTCCAGGATGACCCCACGAGGGTCTCTCGGTAATTTTTTTGGACCCTTGTGCAGGTCTTTCAATATTTTATATTGATCCAATGTGTATTACTTTGATTGGAATACAACTCAAAATATCACAAGGGTGAAATAATTCTTCAACCTCTTCTCTCTACAAAAGACAAGACTTATGGGCTATAAATACCTCATGAATCCTTCAAGTTTTAGGTTCACAATCTTTTTATTCTTAATATTTTTAGCATACATATTTTCAGAGTTTATCATTGCATTTTCTCTCTCCACAAAGTTGCTAACTTAAGCATTTGAGAGTCCTTACATTCATCCAATGAGACTTTCTACAGGTACCAGCTACCATCCACATTGGCTTCTCAAGCACCACTAGTAACTAACCACCTGAGTTTTCCATATCAAATCGCCAGAAACCCTGGTTAAGGAGAATAGATCGAATTGCTTTAACTAAGAGGTTAATCGATTATCCAACATATAAGCGTTATTCCTAAGCATCTTGGATTTTGGAACCTCATCAATTGGCGTCATATGTGAAAAAGTAATAAAAAAAGCTATCAGTTTTTTTCTAAAACTTGATTTTGACATTTCCAAGTCATTCTATGACAAATAACCAAGACAAATCTAAGACAGGATGCACGATGAATCTACCTGCCATCTCAGACACTTCTGCCTAACCAGACATTCAACAACTCATTGATCATGTGCAAGTTCTCATTTAGGTTGTGTTGGCAACCTAAGAATAAAATCAGACATTGCCACCTCAACAAGTCTTGACACCCTCGGCAACATAATGTCTTAGCACCATGGCTATCAGTCACACCACCGTAAATGATTACACTACCTAGAGGAGACTAAGCAGAATGACATTCACGAGAGTCCCACAAGGGGTCATTCATACCATTGTGTTACTTATGCACAAAGTCGGTACTTTGAACATACTCCTCTTAACTATCATGGGATGAACAACAGTTACTTCACCATCGCTCCATGCCAAACTCCTTGGGCTCCTAAGAGACTAACAGACAAAGGACTAAGAGACAATCTGTATATATCTATAGCCCCTATTAAGTGAGGGGTTCTCTCTTGTCCAAACAAGTATTAAACACTCAACTCCCTAAGAACTACATTTTCATAAAAATAAATATATAAAACTATGATGGCCTGTGGGAGCATTGCAGAATATGTGCATTAGCTTGGAGTTAGTCTTCTAAGATAGCGACTCAATGTGAAAAATCCTTATCACAACCTTGTCGGGGGTCTGCACATGCTTGATACAATAATTTTAAGCCAAACTCCATCGAAGGGTTCATTAACCTTTGTGTCAAGCTAGTGGCACGTTTTAGCCCTAACATACCCACCAAAAAAAGCTTCACAAAGCTATTTGGTGTTACCCAGCAAAAAGGCAAGCCTACACATACATATTTAAAAAGGTTTAATGAGGAGATGCTCAAGGTGGAAGAGTTTATTGAGTTAGTAAACATAAAAGCCTTGATGAGAAAAGTAAAGGAACATGCTCTCTGGAGAAAACTTTATACCTTACTAGACAAAAGCTTACTCAAGGTGAAGCAAATCATGAAAAATCACATACGGGTGGAAAACGCTTGTGTGCTACGATATGGGCCTCCTTATTTTTACAATGCCAACCAACATAAAGGATCTTCCAAGCAAAATCATTATTCTAATATAAATGAAAGCTCGAGGAAAAAACATGAAGGACTAACCTATAGGTGTTTGGTGTATTATAAGGATTTATTACTCCCTTAAGTCAAAATAGGATCACCCATTCAAAGTTTAGGGTAGTAAGGCAAACACATACCACTTCTAAGACATGTTCATTTTAATAACATCCCTCATTAAAAGAACAATCCATATTCTAGAATTTGACTAATCAGATCATCGAGTTGGCGGCTGCTTGCTGAAAAAAAGAGGTTGATATGGAGGATTTAAGAGCAGTCAGACTTCAAGAGCTAGGTCGTTATGAGTTTAGACTAATTTTGGGATACCATCATCTGAGTCCATACCTATCACTAAAGTCACCTTAGGATACACAATCCTCAATGAGAATGTAAGGTTATTTTTAAAATAAAAATAGTGTATCTCTCACATACATTTGCTATCTATATATCTTCAGGTGATGTCTAAGGGCCTCTTACCAATTCACTAGGAGTTGACCTCTGATCCTTTATTCTCCAGTGCAATCTTAGACTAGCACATTCTTCAGATGATAACTAAGGGCCTCTCACCAATTCATCAAAGATTAATCTTATATCTCATATTCTCCAGTATAGTCTTGGATTAGCACGACTCTCTTGTGAGGCTCTCAGTCCTTAAGCTATCTCCAAAGATGATCTTAGATCTCACATCCTCATGTACAATCACTCTCTAATAGGGGGATCCCACACCCCATGAAAAAACTAGGAAGGTCACACATCTCCTCCACTCTAATTTGACCACTCTCTAGAGGGGGGCTGCTGAGTCTCCATGCCATCACTAGGGAGGCTATAGGCCTCCCACTCTTTGATAAGATCTTTCTATAAAAGTGAGATCTTAAGCCCTACACTATTGGCTAGGAAACCATGAGCCTCGCGCTATTACAAGGAAAAACCCTTCACGAGTTCCTTCAACCTCTTATAAGTTTTTCTAAGTATAGGCTCAGCCTTTACGGGTTCACGTCGGCCTTTTATAAATTTTTCTAATTATAGGCTCACCTTCTACAGGTTCCCCTCAGCCTTTTAAAAAAATTTCTAAGTATAGGCTCATTCTTTATGGTTTCCTCTCAGCCACTTAAAAATTCTTCTAAGTATGGGTTTTTTTCACCATAAGTTTCCCTTAATATCTTAGAAAGCTTTTCTACGTATAAAGTCTTTTATATCTCACTTAACCCTTAAAGAGATTTTTCTAAGTATGCGTTCCTCCATGGTTCCCTTCTATATACTTAGATTTTTTCTTCAAACATGGTGCATGCCTACACATGGGCTCTTTGGTAAATAATTCTAGGGTTTCCATCATTCTTCTCAATAAAGAAAAATTGATGAACTTATCATGATAATCAAGTATTTTTACAAGTCTTTGTGTATCAATATCATAAAGACTTGGGGAGATACGAATAAACCTAAATTTAATAAGCTCAAAACAAAATATAACACATGGACCCAATTAATTTTGGGTGTTAGGCGTACACCAAGCACCCATTGGGTCCAGGGAAAACTATTATCAGTATCTACATATCACTATCAGATTGTTTGAACTAAGAGATTAATCGATTGTCCAACACATAAGTCTTATTCATAAACATATTAGATTTTGAAACCTCATCACATATATTTACATGTTACTTGTACCAATAAACGAAACTAATAAAAAACACAAAATAAAATTGTCATTGAAGCAACTAACATTTCAAGAAAATAATTTTTTATATCCTTGTTTCCCAAGCAGGATTTCCTTTCATTCTCCTAAAAGCTAATAGCCAATTCATTAAATTCAAACTCTTAAAAAAATCCAGTTATGTTTATTTTTTGTGCTTAATGGTTATTGTTGATACATTTAAATGAATTGACTTGTAAATGAATTAAAAATAAATCTTTTTATTATACAATTTTAAGGACCATAGAGATATATGTTGGAAAACTGTGTTAAAACATGGTTAAAAGACACATTTAATGCCAAATTAAAAGTGAGGTCCACTTATTTTTAGGTGGAACTTTGTTGGAGTTTAGTTTCCAGCAAAATCTCTTTTAACATTGAACATTAATATGATTTAAATAAATTATAGGTGAATAAGAAATTAATCTTAAAGAACCCTTAGTTAACATGTTTTGGTGAAACCCCAAACTCTCTAAAAGCTTTTGTCTCACACAAAAAAGAAACAAAACTTTATTAATATTTATAAATTGGAAAGTTGAAAAGTTAAAATTGAGCCTAAATGACACCAAAGCTTTTAAAGGGGAGAGATCCTAAGTAAAGTGGATTTTGAACTTAAGCTCATACGCACATGTCAGCCCTGACAATGGATCTAGGTTGGGTTCATTGTAAAATAACTTTTTAGGCCACAAAAAATTATTTTTTCCCAACTTAAATTTGGGCTTATATTTGGTCTATGAAGAACTATTTCTTATAATCCATTCTTTTTTCTAACCCATGAAAATAATAACCTGAATAGTTTTTCCAATATTTTTTCAACAGAACCTGAACAAGTTTTTTAAACTAAAAAAATATTTTTTTATGACCATAATGTTCAGGTATTATTGTGGGTTTATGATGGTTAATAAAAAGTTGTTGATGTGAAAATTAATTATGGTTAATACCATAATTAATTTTTCAACTTTTTATCTTTCAAAATCAGCTATAAAAATAGGGTGAATGAAGAGTAAAAGAGAATTTTATGATTTTACATACTCTTCTTTACCTTAGATTTAGTGTATTTCCTTTTTTTTTTTTAAGCTTTTATATCTCCACAATCTAAAGCTTAAGTTTATTTTGTTGAGAGTTTATTGAGTTCATCTAGTTTGATTCAAAGACCTTGTTTAGTAATAAAGTCTTAAATATAATGAATTTATCATTCATAACAATAAAAACTTTATTATTTAAAGTGCTCTAGCAAATATGTATATTTTTTTATTTTAATTTAAACATGGATAAATTTTTTAATTAGTGCGCATATTAGGACTTTATTTTGATATTAATTGTAAGTTGATGTATGTTTAGTATGCGTGCTAGAATCTTTATATATGTTTTTTTGTTTGTGTTGATAACATGTTTATATATAACATGGTATAACATGTTTTTTTGCTAGAATCTTTATAACATGTTTATATATATATATATATATATATATATATATATATATGTTATCACATTTATATTTTTGTTATGATAAACTAAACAATCTAACCTATGCTTATTTTTATGACCCCTCCAATACAATCTTAAGACTTTATGCTTATAATTTTTTTTGTTTAGTATGTTCTTGTGCTTATGCTATCATGTGTAGTTTTTTTATGCTTGTTATTTGTTTTAACTAGTCTTAAGAGAGAGAGAAAATATCTTGTACTTTGATACATCTTAAACTTCTTTTAGAACAAATATTTTAAAAAGATTATTTGTTTAAAAAAAATTAGCATTTAATTTTTAATCGTTATAGTTTATAATTTTATCTAGTTTGCTATATTCATTCAATTATTTGAATCTCTATGATTTGTTACATGGTATATAATTTTATGAACTAGGCTTTTATAAACCATGTTTATATCTTTGTTTAGTTTATACATGTTACTTACAAACTTGTTTATATGATTATGAATTTTGTCAATCTTTTTAAGCATATTAGTTTGACACAATGCATGTTTAATTTGAACTAAAATAAACAAAAGTGTTTAATTTTTATCTTGCTTAGTTTTTTTTTTTTTGGTTAAGTTACTTTATTACAATTTTGTTTTATATTACTTGGTTATTGTGTAGCCAAAATATTTATTTATTAATATTATTGGTTATTTCTTTACAAAGAAAATTATATTGATCATGGCATCATCTTGAGTATTAGTTGTTCTAACCAATGTTGCTTTTATTTCGGTAGTGAAGATTCCACCATCACCTCTTATGATGTTTGGCAAGAAATCTACCAATGTTGCTTCAGCACCTACTGCTTTGATAATGAGGTCTCCACTATCATATTTTGTGGTGAATGGTGAGAAGCCCATAAGGTTTAATGAATTGAATTTTAAAGAAGTACCAAAACAATCAAATGATGAATCTGATCCCACTTTTATGGAAGTTTTGGATGCTTAGAATCATAATGATTTCATGTGAAAAAACTACATCCGGAATGGATTGCATTTTGGAAAGATTTAGACAAAAAATTCAAGGCTAAAGTTGTCAATATGAAAAGGTTCATAATCAGTAAAGAGTAATAAATTTATACTCTTTAAAAATAACATCGAAGTTATCTAGTCAAATTTTTTCACGTATACAACATTATTCATATATACATTATTGTTTACATATAAGAAAAGGTAATGTGGTGAGTATATATGGTCTAAGAAGTTTTGTCTAAAGAGATTAAGTTTTAAACGAGATCATTTATGACCCCTCCAATCTTTTATAGGAACTTACATAATAAAATTATTATTCATATGATACTATTTTCATATACGATATAGTTCAAATGTAAAATGGTGATAATTGAACAAATCATAATGAACAAAATAGGGTTCAAAAAAGTAACCCAAGAAAAGAATTTACTGGTGAAGTCAATATCAACGAGGTTGATCACCTCACTGAAAAAGTTTCAGAAATGAACATGTTTATTGTTGTTTCCAAAGTCAACATGATTTAAAAATTCATGAGCATTGGTAGGTAACAACAAGAAATGTATTTGCCGAGAAAATGATATTCTTCACTTATATAGAAATGGATAGTGAATATTTATACATAGATAATTCATCAACCTCTAAGGTATTAAGTGTTGGGAAGGTCATTTTAAAGATACTTTTGGAAAACAAAATCCCTCGATAATGTGATTCAAGGTTGAAATTGAACTTAATGTTTGGATCATAGTTAAGTAAAAATAGTTTTAAGTTGATCTTTAAGAGTGATAAATTTGAACTCTCTTAAAAAAATAATGTTTATACGAGAGGGGTATCTTAGTGATGACCTCTTTAAAATGAATATAATAACCACTAAAATCATAGATGAGAAGAAAAGTGATGATACATCTTCTTCTTACCTACTTGAGTATTGTGACTTGTGGCATGAAAAGCAAAGTCATATGAATTATAATTTTATACAAAGGTTAATAAATCTTGATTTATTACCAAGTATGATTTTAAACCTTTTTATTTTAATGTTGAGGAACTTAAAACTAAGAAAATTCTTCTTTCCAATTGGAGTAAGGATGAACTTTATTTTTTTCACTAGGACATCTACCATATTTGTTCTTCAGGCTCTCCTAACTACTTGTGTTTCTCCTTAAAACTTGGCATCAAAGACTTGGTCATCCTAATAGTAAAAAATGTTCAAAGTTTAGCATCTCGAGGTTAGTTTTATTATTCTTCTTACCCATTAGATAAGTCGTTTGGATTATCTTTGGATCTCACAAGTCATAGAACTTATGCTACTTGATGTTATCCACTTTTAACGCCATGAAAAATCAAGAAAAGAAAAAAATGGAAAAAGAAAATCCAAAATACAAGAGGATATACATGAAAAAAGCTTAGAAGATTGCCCAGGTTGGTGGTGAAGAATCAAAATGACAAGTGGAAAAGTTGGAGGACCAAAATGTATAAGATTGACAAAATTAGCAACCTCATTCTGATTGGCAAAGGACCTCATTGGTGAAACCATTTTTATTTGAGGTAAAGAAATACAAATTTGGATAGGTAAGGACTTAATGGGAATTTGAAAGGCTTAATTAATCTTATTGAACACTTAATTGCAAGGACAATTAGTTTTTGGAGTCAATTTGGGTGTTAAATGGAATAAATTAAAGTTTTGGGACTTGATTGGTTTTTAAGAGGTTTAATTGGACGAATAAGGGGCTTAATTGTAAGAATATTGAAGTTTGAAAGGCAATTAGGGACTTGATTAAAGAAATCCAAAATCCAAAACCAAACTGAAAAAAGACGCATGATTGTAGGGGTTAAAATTGACCAAATCAAGAGCCAAATTGAAGAAAATTCAAAGTTTAATGGTTAATTAAGGGTTCAAGTACACAAATTAAAAATCAATGACCACGATGAAAATGGCACTGAACTTTGGGGATGATGATTGAGTTTGGCAGGGGTGAAATTACATAAAAATAAGAGTTTAGGAGTCAATTACAGGTGCAATTAAAAGCAATTGAAATAATAGGGACTAAAGTGAAATTTGTCAAATCCCAAATTAAAGCCCTAATTTCTAGGGTTTAACCTGAACGATGTGTCATTTAGTCACTGTTTGGTTTCTTTTTAATAATTTTGGCTGATTGAGTAAGCACTTTCAAGAGAATAAATATAGTGTCTCCTACCATCTTTAAGGCTAAAACCATCACCATTCAACTAAGAAGCAACCCCTCTACAAAGATCAACTACTCATATCAAACATTTACATCCTATTTTCTTCAATAAACTCAACAATGTTTTTTCTCTTATCAATCATCACTGCATTTTTAGGTTCTTGATTGATTGAGTTGGCATTCAAACGAATGTATTTGGAGCTACAAACCTTCAAATTAAGCAAGAATGGATCCAATCGAAAGGTATGCTTCTCCTCTACTAAGTTCAGGTGGTTTCTAATGACGTTTACATCGGAGTTGCTCCAATGAATCCTTAAAATTGGCCAACTCAATCAGTCTTGCCTAACATACCCATTTATGCAAAACCGCTCAACTTTTTCTTTTGTTCACACTTAAAAATTCCCAAGGGTTCATGTCAAGGGTCATAAATCTTTCTTTTAAAATCAGAAGGTGAGGGATACATGTTTTTGTCTTCAAGCAAAATAAAACCACCTAGGAAAATTTGTTACAAAACCATCATTCCAAAACCATTGAAAGACAGAGGTTTCAACTGTTAATATTTGTCCAGAACTCTCTTATTTTGATCAAAGGCTAAGCTTTGATCAATCTATGTTTGAATCCATCAAGAACCCTTGCGAAATCCTATAAATACCCCTGAAAAATAAATAAATAAAGGAGAGAAAAAATATGGAGAAATACATTATGAAAAGAGCCTGGTATGAAAGTTCAAGGGAATAACATAGAGGGTCTAACAAGCTTTGAAAGGAAAAGATAGTGAAAGGAATAAAGGAAAAGAAAAGAGAAGGAAAATAGCATTCCATAACCAGCAGGCATGAAGAAGGTATAACTATGTAAAAGTTCAAAGGTGGACTCCATATGGCCTGCCTATTCATGTTTTTTTAATGTTTAAACCTTTTTTGATGTTGTTTGAGCTTATCTTATATTTTTTGGTTTGGTTATTGTGTTGGATTAATCTGATTTTTTTTGTAGAGTTTGTCTTGTTCTTGTTCTTGTTCTTGTTTTAAGCATGTTTTAGATTGCTCAAGCTTTTGTTATGATAATTTATTTTAGTTTTGGTCAATAATGTGTTAGAGAGGTTTGCAATAAAGGCATGATTATTGGTTTTAATGCTTGTTTGATTTTGTTTTTATAGTCCAATAGCATGTTGATGATGTATATGAGGTATTTTGATTAGTGTTTGACTCTGTTTTGTAATAAAATAGTAAGTTCTTTTTATTTGTGGGTTAGAGATTTTAGAAGTATGTTGATCAATTTGATGCCTTTTAGTGCAAGTTCATGATTTATACAAGTATGTTTTAACATATGGATGTTAAAGATGTCAAGTTTTGAATCCAAATAGCATGAATATAATTGTTTTTTAGCTTTGGTAGTTTTTAACTTAGAAAATTCATGCATGTTATTGATGATTTGATGTTATTTGTTAGTTTTTTGGATTCAAATATTCTTAATATTGGTAATGTGATTTGAGGATTAAATGCAACATGTTTTAGATGCTTAAAAGGCTAGTTTAGAGTTTAACAGTAAGCTAAGAATTTATGGGTTGCTGGGTCAGTTTCTTCCTTGGAAAAAATATTATCTTAGCCTTATGATTTGGATCATCTTTTGTCCAATTCTTTGTACTAAACCATTCAAGCAACTTGACTAGTATGTAATCTAGGGTTTATTTACATCAATAAAAAGTTTATGAGGGTTTTAATCCTAGAGTTTTGGTTTTGAATAAAAAATCAAAACCTATTTTGACAAAATCGTGTTGATTCTTTGATAAACGAAGTGAATGGAAGCTAGACTATGAATCCTTGCATGATTGCAAATAAAACTTTGCCTTTGATCAGATGAAAACTTGTTTTGATTGAAATTTGTGTTTGTTGGGTTCTTGATACTGTTCTTCGTATTCTTCATGATTTGAGTGTTTGATTTGTTTTTTTGTGAAATTTTTTTATATTTTGTGTTAATTTTCAATTCTGATTTTGTTTTAGTTTAAACCTTTGTTTTGGTTTAGTTTTTGGTTCAAGCCTTGATTTTTGGTTCGGTTAATGGTTGAACCAGTGTTTTTGGGTTGACCCATTTGATTTTGTTTTAGGTTAAGTACTTAAAGCTTTATTTGTTTGGATAACTTTTTGTTAAGGATTTTTTTTTGTCAAAGGGGGTGTTTGACAAACACACCCTTAAGTCCATTTTGACAGTTTTTTAGGGCAAGAAAAAAAAATTTTGCTAAACATGGCCTTACATAAATAAATAATAATAATAATAATATAAAAAACCAAAAAATGAATTTTGCTTGTTGCATATGGCTTAATCCTTACAAAAAAAATTGAATATTATTTATAAAAATGAGAGAAAATTATTTTTCGTATTTGTTTTTAGAAATGTTTTTTTTTTTTTGGGAATTTACAAGTTTGTAAAATTCCTTAAGGATTTGACCAATTCAATAACCCTACAAATTTTAATTCGTGAAAATTAATGATCAATATTCTGGTATAAAAGTTGAACCTACCAATAGGCTAGCATTTAAGTTTCAGAAGTTAGCTAGAAAATTCTCAGAATTATTTTGAATATTCACTAATTTTAATTGGGAGTATTGTTTTCATTAGAATATACAAGTTGTGGAAATCACCTTTTCCTTCCAAGACAGGTGAACCCTGTCAGGGCACCTACATAGATTCTTCCTATAAGAGTTTACCTGGGCATACGAGCCCATAATAAATTTGAAATGCAAGATTTATTCATAAGTGTAAATCTTTGATCTAAGCCATAGACTGACTATCGATTAGGAACCCATCAACACCTTTAAACCATATCCAAACCAGACAATGCAGTTTATCTCAAGTAAAACGTGCTAGGGGTGTTAGTACCTTTCCTGACCACAATCAATCCATTACTCTAGAATTTTATATAAGACAAGTTTACCCGGGTCTCCTAATGACCCTGAACCAAATAACTAAGTGACGACTTCTTGATCTTGACATCATAATAACGCGCTCACATGTGTGACACTACTTTAGATTTCTTTTTTAGTCATACATGAGGCTACACTCCAATGATTTTTTTTAATGAATTTCACTATTTTATTATTTTTATAGATGTATGTTTATTTAGTTCTATCTGTGTTTATATAAATATGAATTCTTAAAATTTTTCTATAATTTTATAAACTTATTGAACATCAATTTGATACTAAAATCAAAATGGTCTAAATTAATTGGTGTAATGTTTGTTGTTACATATTTTTCGGCCCCACGTGCTGGAGATGGTGTGTACCTCTCTTAAACCAGATGCAGGAGTTTAATTCATGATTGTTGAGGAATTGGCAAAAGCAGAGAAGAAAAAACTGTTTTTCGAACCCTGTTTCAACTGTTTTCTACTTTATTTATCCTCCCTCTTTGATGCTGAAATCATCAGGTTTCTTAGGCTAATTAGGAGTCTTCATAATGTTAAATTCGTTCATTCTTTATCTGGTCTTTAAGGTTAAATAAATCCCTCATAATTTGCACTAAAAAAATTATTCTGCTATTGTCGCAATTCTGTTGTAATACCAATATTGTTCCAACTTAGGTTTTGATTCTAACTTGATTTCGGGCAATATCCGGCTATTTCAGCTATACATTGTCATTCATGACATGTTAAAGAGTAGATTCGAACCTTTATTGGGTCCTAGAAACCGCTTTTCTTAGGACAAACTCACAGTCATATGAGGATGCTCGGCATTTTCAGTTCCCAAATCAGATCAAGAAACCCTTTTTGACCAACCAGATATCGGGCGGATTCTGTTCTTCAAAATGATTTTATCTGACTTTGAATCCTTCATGAAAGTTGTAATCCTATACATGTAGATGAATTTGGGTTTTTAAATCGTATGATTTCGATATCAGAAGCTAAAGATATTTCTGTTTGAATGTCTAGTGTAAAAGCATAGAATCCTGCCGCGAGAAAGATTCCATCCCGAGTTTTTTTTGCAATTTTGTTCTT
>Ga0325414_1000802_pt1 | contig 27919 bp, 18 predicted proteins | sample PopdelMetagenome_8_FD_206183 | JGI IMG/M metagenome (GOLD analysis project Ga0325414, IMG submission 206183) | Populus deltoides microbial communities from Bellville, Georgia, United States - Leaf-PdKOR-R3 | ecosystem: Host-associated > Plants > Phyllosphere > Phylloplane/Leaf | place: USA... | reverse complement strand
TGACAAAGGCTATCAGATTCTTCTCCCTATAAGAAACTGTTACTGCAAACTTATGTAGATCATGACAGATTATTGGTCCAAAATCCTGATATCAAGTACTAATATACTTCTTTATTTGTACTGCTTGTTCATTCTTTAGGATTTCCATCTTCTTTTATCTGCAAGATTCTTTGAGTTGTAGTGCTAACCCTTCATATATAGTCATAAGTTTCTTTCTTGAGAAGTTTAGCATAATGGAGAGTAGATGTTGTATGAACCTTGTTAGAATTTATAGATATAATTATTAATCAAAGAATTTTTCTGCTTCTTCACTGCAATTGTTGGAATTCATAGATATAATTGTTAGTCAAAATTTTTTTCTGCTTCATGCATTTATACATTTTTGAATTGAGTTCGTTTCTTTTTCCTTTTTCAAAGCCACACGTAATATATTTTTGTTGTAGCTAGATTGAAAATGTGTGATGATTAATTGATTATGATATTCACACCTTCTTCACTGCAATGCAAATCTAGTAATGATGGAATGATGGAATTGATTTTATTAATGGAATGATTTTAGAAAAAATTAATTGTATAGTATATGTATGAATTTTTATTTGGAACATGAATTTTTTGTTAATGTATTTTAAAATTCCTTACGATTTTATGATTTTACGATCCGTTTTTACGATCCGAGTTTGTTTTGTATTTTCCGTGCCGTGTTAAAATCACGATTTTAACAACCTTGTGTAGAAGCTTTGTGTTACAGATTTGGAGGGCAGAAGGACCCTATGGAAGACCTGATTGACTTGAAACAAGTAGGGACATTGGAAAACTATATCCACGATTTTGACATTCTATGGAATAAGGTAGGCATAGGGGAGAAACAAGCTTTAGTTATATTCTTAGGGGGTCTAGAATTGGAGATTAAAAGCACTGTCAAAATGTTCGAATCCAAAGACCTGAGGCAAGCTTACAACCTCGCTAGATTGCATGCCAATACCTTAGCTCACAGCTAAAATACGGGATTTACATCAAAACACTTAGCCTCCACCAACAACCACAGCCTGCCACAAAAAACCACGCAACCATCAAACTTAACTTCTACAAATCTTACTACAACAGCCAATTTACCCAAGGCTAATCCTACATATTGGCCAAATAACAGTGCTCAAAACTCTTTCAATAAAACTGCCAGTAAACCTACCAAATCTATAAAAAACCAAGAGTTTGAAGAATGTAGATTAAAAGGGTTGTGTTTTTGGTGTGATGACAAATTTGTCTTAGGTCATAGGTGCAGAAACAAGAGGTTGTATTCTCTAAGTATTATAGACGAGGAGGAAGAAATTAGGGGAGAGGAGAGGTGTGAGGAGGGATGTCTAACTGGAGAACTAATACCCAAGATTTCATTAAATACTTTAGAATGGACTGTCGGGTTCCACACCATGAAAGTCACAAAGAAGGTAGGGAAGCAGGTTCTCCACATTCTGGTGGATTCGGGAAGCACTCGCAACTTCATAAACTCTTCATTAGCCCATAAACTACAAAATAACTTAACCACCATCACCCCTATAACTATACAAGTTGCCAATGGAGGAAAGATGTCGTGTACTTTAGTGTGTAAGGGCTTGAAATGGGAGATACAAGGGGTGTGCTTTGAAGCAGACGTGTTCATCATGGATTTGAGTAACTATGACATAGTGCTAGGTGTTTAATGGTTGTCAATACTAGGGGACATTCTGTACAACTATTAGCATCTTTGGATGTCCTTTGATTGGCAGGGCCAGAGCGTGTTACTGAAGGGAGAAAGTCCAATCAAATTCCAAGCTATTAAGCTTACACAACTGCAGGGGTTATTAAACAGTCCAAAGCAGGTGGCAGAACTTCACTTATGTAGTCTACAAGTCTTGGAGGATGATGCTCTCACTCTTAGCTCCCTGACAATAAAACAACATCACCACCAGGATACCACGTTAACAACATTGCTGGAGAATTACAATGACCTCTTTAAGGAGCCTGAAGGACTGCCCTCAACTGGGGCCATGATCATGTTATACCCTTGAAGGAAGGGAGTCAACCCGTTAACTTGAGACCATACAGGTACTCAGGGCTGCAGAAGGATGTGCTTGAAAAAATGGTAAAGAAAATGCTAGGAAGTGGAATTATAAGGCCTAGCAACAACCCTTTTGCCACCCCAGTAGTGTTGGCTAAGAAGAAGGATTCCACATGGCAACTTTATATGGATTATAAAGAACTGAACAAATTGACTATCAAGGACAAATACCCTATTCCAATGGAGGAAGAGTTACTGGAAGAACTGGTTGGAGCAATAATATTTTCGAAGATTGACCTTCGATCTGGTTATCACTAGATTAGGATGGGTTCGGGAGAGGAATTCAAAACAACTTTCAGGACACATAATGGCCACTATGAGTTCTTAGTTATGCCGTTTGGGTTTACTAACGCTCCAGCTACGTTTCAGAGCTTGATGAATAAGGTTTTCCGAGCACACCTCAGGAAGCTCATCTTGGTATTTTTAACGACATATTAATTTACGGCAAGACATCTGCAGCTCACTATGAACATTTACAGACTGTTTTCGACCTTTTGAGGATACATCAACTAGTTGCAAAGGAAAGTAAGTGTAGCTTTGGCAGCGAACAAGTTGAATACTTGAGTCATATTATATCAAAATATGGAATTGCTACCGACCCCAACAAAATCAAAGCTATAATTGAGTGGCCATTGCCTAGGAACTTACGGCAACTCAGAGGGTTTTTGGGGCTTACTGGCTACTATAGAAGATTTGTCAAGGGATACAGATCCATTTGCAAACCCTTGACACAACTCCTAAAAAAGGATGCCTTTGGTTGGAACCAAGAAGCAACCACTACATTCACCTTACTCAAGGAGCTGATGACCACTCCTCCAGTATTATCTTTGCCAACTCTAGATAAATTATTTGTTGTAAAGACCGACGCATCCATGATGGGTGTAGGTGCATTACTTATGCAAGAGGGGCATCCTATTGCCTATATCAGCAAGTCTCTAGGTCCTAAATAGTAAGCCATGTCTATTTATGAAAAGGAAATGTTGGCTATACTGCATGCAGTCAACAAATGGAAGCATTACCTCTGGAGGCGACATTTTAAGATTCTCACGGATCATGTAAGTCTTAAATATCTCCTAGACCAAAAGATAGTTACTCCTATGCAGCACCAATTGTTAATTAAATTAATAGGGTATGACTATGAGATCGAATACAGAAAATGGAAAGACAATGTGGCAGCTGATGCCCTCTAACGAACTTCAAGCTAATTACTCTATTCCTTGGTTGTCTCTTCAATCTCTACCAAGCTCATGGAGGAGTTTGCACAATCTTGGCAAAAGGATCCATATTTGCAGACTGTCATTCAAAACCTGCAAACCTCTCCAACATCACATTCACACTACACATGAGTCAATGACCACCTACAGAGGATGGGAAAAATTGTGGTGGGGCGTGATTTGGACTTACACAGAAAGTTAATCTCTTTATATCACAACTTAGTCGTGGGTGGTCACTCAGGAAGCACGGCCACTACAAAAAGGGTGGGAAGTTTGTTCTACTGGAAGGGCCAGCAGAAACACGTTCAACAGTTTGTGTAAGCATGCTCAATCTGTCAACAAAACAAGCATGAGAATGTAGCCACTCCATGGCTACTATAACCTCTGCCTATTCCTCATGCTCCATTCATTGATATCAGCATGGATTTCATCGATGGGCTGCCTAAATCTGAAGGCAAAGAAGTCATTATGGTGGTAGTTGATCTTTTCAGCAAATATGCTCATTTCATGAGCCTCAGCCACCCCTATTCAGCACCTACAGTGGCTAAGATATTCATGGATAATGTGTATAAATTACATGGTATTCCAGCATCAGTTGTCAGTGACAGGGATCTAATATTTCTGAGCAAATTCTGGAAAGAGTTGTTCACCATACAAGGGGTTAACTTACTTTACTCCTCAGCATATCATCCTCAAACTAATGGTCAGACAGAGATCGTAAATAAATGTGTTGAAAACTACCCAGATGCATGACAGGGACCAACCCAAACCAATGGGCACGATGGCTATCACTTGCAGAATGGTGGTACAATACCAATTTCCATTCTTCAACTTAGCTCGCTCCCTATGAAATACTGTATGGGTTTCCTCCCTCTATATATGTTTCTTATCTTCTAGAGACTATACGGTGGAGTCAATTGATGACATTCTAACCAGGCAAGAAGAAATGCTTAAACAAGTCAAGAGGAACCTACAAGCTGCTTAGAACAGGATGACATAAATTGTTAATAACAGGCGCAACGAAAGGAGCTTCTCTATAGGGGACTATTTTTATCTTAAACTCCAACACTACAGGCAAAAATCAGTAGTCCACATATCATCACAGAAACTATCAGCAAAATTTTTCGGTCCTTACCTGGTGATCAACAAGACTGGCAACGTGGCGTACAAACTAGAATTTCCAGCTTCCTCGACATACACCCAGTGTTCCACGTTTCACAAATTAAGAGGCATGTTGGGAGCCAACCAGTGCAGACTACCCTGCCACAAATGCCTTCAACCCCTGCATTACAACCACAAGCAACAATGGACAGACGCACCATGAAGAAAAAGAATCAGGCCGCTACTCAAATATTAATTCATTGGAGGGGTTCTTACTTGCAGACGCTACTTGGGAATATGCAGAGGAAATCACAACTTGTTTTCCACACTTTAACCTTGAGGACAAGGTTGTTTCAATGGGGGAAGATTTGTCACATGTTGTAATTGATGAAACTACAAGAGACAAAACGAGGGACAAACAATAACAAGAACATGGGGAATTTAAATCAAAGATTAGAGCAGGAACGCACCCAATGACTAAACGCATCGTTTTAGTTTATTTTGCAAGATTATTAGGAGACACGTGTAATAAGGAATATTACCCTTAAGTTTCGGAACAACCAAATTGTGTGGGTATATAATTGGTTGCAACAGAATAGAAATTACGTTGAAAAATTATAATGCAAGAAACGCATGAAGATAGATTCAGTGAATCATTTCTTGTTTCTATACAATTGTCACTTCTTCTTCATCTATCCAATTGATATCTGATTGTGATTTTCACCAATTAACCAAATTAAGACCGAGATCAGTAACAGGGGAAGCCATTTCCATTCCACCCATAACATAGTCTTCATTGGTGAGTAAAGAATTTTGTAGCTTTTTTTATTATTTCCTTAAGAAATCAAATTTTTTTCTAATTGTTTATTATAGTCTCTTAGAGTAAAGAGAGAAAAAAACCAAAAAGATTGTAAAATGATAAATCTTTTTTTTTTTTTTACCTCATGAGAATCTTGCAACGAGCCTGTTGAAACAAACCATCTACGCCAATCATGAATATTAGAGTAAATATAAAACGATCAAATAAAAAAATATTCAAGGGGAAAAAAAGAAGAAAAAAAGTGCATTGTGCGAATCCAAATGTGTCTGCCGTTACAGGGGAAGAATAGGTAACACCAAGGCGCATTAGTTTTTCTTAATAATCAATAATTTATTGTGAAAAAGAAGATCATAGAAAAAACGGTGGAGATATTATTTTGTCAATTGGCTAACGGATGAATGTTTGGATCTTTAGAAGTTTGCAGTTAAGTCCCGTAGTCTAGAGTAAGGACAAGGTCTGGAAGGTTAGTTTTTTTTTTTTTTTTAGTTTTTTATTAAAACAATTTCATTTATTTTTTAAAATAATAACAGGTTTTTAGAGTAGTTTTTTTTAATGAAATCAAGAATATATATATAATAATAAAAAAAAAAACCTGATCAGTATGGGCAGAATTTTAGCTACATATATAGATTATAACCTAGACATTAACTTAATTACAAGGAATAAATACAAGAAAATATAAAACTCTACTAATAAAGTAAATAATATAAAATCACACGAAATTAAAACTTAAACAACCAAACCAAAATATATTTATGATTCTTATACGTATCATTATAACTGGTATATCAAACTGAAGAGTTCGTGTTCCTGATCTACAGCACCGGGTTGTAGAGGAGGTTTCACTACATTGATAGGTCCTGATTCAATCTGTATTTTTAACTGACTCAATTCCTTCTCTTATTTATTTTTTTTTCTTTTAACTCATACCTACTTGTCTAAATCTCGGGTCAGCATTGTGCCCGGTCTTAGCCTCCTAGTTCTAGCTTAACATGATGGAAAGCTAGCTGTGGGTCAAGCACCAGAAGTCATGGCATGCCCTATTTTCCTTTGAAATTTCGAGATTCAACTAATTCGAAAGCAGCTGCATGCAAGTTTCACACAGGATTCCCTAACGACTAATCAAGGGTACTTCACTTACACTAATTAATCAAAGTAGTCTGGTGGATATTTTGGTACAAAAGCTTTATTTGTTTTTTATTTTTTTTTAAGTTCAAAAGAAAGAGAGAAACATAGAAAAAGAAATGAAAAAAAAATTCAATCCCCCATATTCTAATCATAAGAAAATAATCTTAAAATTAATGTATTTATCTTGAAAATAAAAGTTCAATGAAGATTATTTGAACTTCTAACCATGATAGAAAAAGTAGATAGGAATCCTCAAAATTCATTTTAATTCAATTTAATTTTATATTTTGAAACTAGTTAGATTGTATTTTTAGATGAAAATATATTAAAATTTAGATTTTAAAGTTTAAATTTCTTAATTTTCAAACCACCAAAATAGTAAAAAATTTATTGTGACTTAAGTGAATGATGTATTGTACTCCTGAGTTATGAAAAAAAGAAGATAAAGGTGCATCTGAGATTTTTATAATAGGCCAGGTGCGTACCAAACCTTCTAAACCTAGAAGCCCTTATCTTTTTTTTAAAAGGCCATGCACCCATATTCATCCTCTATCTTTTTTATTTATACAATTGGATTATTTTTTATACTTTATAATGAATTTCTTTAAAATATTTTTTTTAAATGATATGTTAAAAAAATCCGGCTATACCATAATTGTTTAAAAATATTTTTTTATAATAGTATTAAAAATTATTTTATGAATAATATATATATGAAAGTAACATACAAAATATTCAAAATAAATACATATGAATATTTAATGAGAATAGATTATCTATATTGTTATTTTTTTATTATGATTTTTTTATATAGTTTTTTAAATAAATATTTTTTTTCATATAATCACGTAAAAATTATAAAGGCATGTTTTTTTTTTAATTGAAACTTGCTTTTCATAGTATGATATATATTTTTTTACTTAGAATTATACTTCTAATAAAAAAAACACTTGTTTTTATCAAAATAAAAAAATAAAGAAATACATGGAATGAGAGTTTTGATTAAAGGAATGTATATATATATGGGGAAATGTTACAATAGTTAATGTAGAGATTACAACATAAGAATAATAAACCTTTCCTAAATATATACAAGCTTATACTATAATATGCTCCCTCAAACTGAGGGTAAAGATTCTACCTGTAGAGTAGTAAAAAAAGGAAGAGGAGAGAGGTTTTGTGAGAACATCTGATCCTTAAAAGAAATAAAACGAATTTAAATGGCTTTTGTAGCAACTCTATCACGAACAAAATGATAATCAACCTCAATATATTTAGTACGAGCATGAAAGATAGGTTTGATAGATAAATAAGTAGCATCCAGATTATCACACCAAGTCATAGGCACTAAAGAAGGAGTAGTCTGTAGATCTTGCAATAAATATTGAAGCCATATGACCTCATAAGTGCCATCAACTAAGGCTTTATACTTAGTCTCGGTAGAAGATCGAGCAACAGTGCGTTGTTTCTTGGACTTCCAGGAAATCGATGTATGACTAAAGAAAATAAGATAGTCACTCGTAGATTTACAATCATCAACATTACCAGCTCAATCAACATATGTAAAACCATGCAAGGAAAAAAGAAGAGCTACATGATATGAAGACCAAAAGAGATCGTACCCTTAAGATAACGCAGAATGCGTTTAATGGCAGCTCAATGTGAATCTGCAGGAGCATGCATATACTGACAGACTTTGTTAACAACAAAATAAATGTTTGGTCTCGTAAAGCTGAGATACTGAAGCACACCAATAATTTGCCAAAAACATGTAGGATTAAAGAACAAGCAATCTAACACGGAAGTAACCTTTGATGTAGAAATAAGAGTATCAACAGGCCTGTAAAAGGACATACTTGCCAATGATAAATGTCGCGGGGTCGCGTGCCACGACGTTGTTTGGCGACGATGAAGGCTTTTGTCGTGCCTCCCTGATAAGGTGTGATGTGTTGGGAAAGGTTTTTAGATTTAATCATAAAATTATTATTAATGTTTAAGAGTCGTCACCTAGTATTATGGTTACTAGGAACATATGGTCTGCGAGAGTCTAGGTAAGGGACTGGTTGTGTAAAGGGAAGACGCATCACCCCCAGTGCATCCTATCTAAGGTAAGCTGCATTGTTGTTTGATTGTTTTTTTTTTCTTAAGTCGAGTTTCTATTTGGTCTTTTCTAAGGTTCAAGGCAGATCTCGTTTCATGAGAAAGTCTCTACTTTATTGAGTTAGATCCTAATCGTTTAAAATTTGAATTTTAGCATCGTATTTATTTATACCTTATATCTTTAATACCCGAGGGTGTGCCTTATCGTGTAATTTTACACCCCCAAATATTAAAAGTCTACATCTAGACCAAAAAAAAAGATTGGAAAAAAGTTTTTGATATTTTAGCCAAACCCTAATAGATGATCATAAACTGGATATGACATCTATTTTTTGGATTTTCAAAACATGAGAAAAATGTAATTTTTTAATGAAAATATGCTTTGAAAAATTTTAGCATTTGACCGTGTGCATGAAAATAATATATATAATACAAGAATAATAAACCTTTTTCTAAATATATACTATCCTGTGCTATAATAGACTGGCCTTCCAAAGACGTTAACCTTTTTAACCTTCAAGCTTCTTCCCTAATAACCAAACACTGAAAATGAACGAAATCTTGTGTAGTATTGCAATACTATTTCCAACTGTTACATGCCCACAATGTTGTAGATCGAATCAAGAAAGACATGTTCTGGTACTTTTGTATTAATCTTCTGCAACCCATGTCAGGAATCAATGTAAGAAGTTAGAATTTTTGTCCTTTGGAGCCCTTCAACTTGCCGTTGCCACACATGACAAATTGCTGTCGACTTCTCTGGCTAAGATAATTCATGGTCACTCTACATTAAATTGGATCAAATCAACTCCTGTACTTCCAATCTAAGGTGATTTGAGCCCCTTCATCGATCCCACAATCCGATACTAATTATATAGCTAGATGAATGCCGCTTGTTATGATGTAATTGGTTGCAGAGTCTCAAATTAATTACTTTAATGAATTAGAGGAATAAATTTGATCCAATTCAAAATAGAGTTTGATTAAATCAAATGTGCAAAACAGAGGGACCATGCATGATTTTTATCCCACAGGAAAGCGCCGATGTAAACTTGCAATATATATGCATATACCAGCTTCGAGTTTCTAAACATGCATCATATGACGCATTCATCTTCACAAGAACAAAACAACACCAATCGGAATCAAATACTGATCTGTGATTTATGATTAAAGCAATAATTAAAATCAAATAATGTAATGGTTCCAAGATTGGATGTGCTGACTTGGTTAAACAATAGTAATTAATGAACAAATCAGCTATTATTGGAGCTAAAGCTGGCTCCACAGTGTGAATGGAGAGAAAATTAACAAATCATGACAACGGTTTAATTTGGTATGTATTCTGCTGATAGCTTGCATAATTCCATCGAGAACCGCAGTGGAGCCCATGTTGTTGGTTTTAGGGTTGCCCGTGACACTCACATCGACCAAGTAAACTTCACAAGATCGAATAAGCCAACATGGAAGCGTATTCGTTACCAAACTATAGTACATATTCAACAATAATTAACAGGCCAAAAACAACATACCTCTTTGTTTTACACTGAAGTTGTTCAAAAATCCTTAAAAAACTGGCCGTTTGCTCCATTATTTAATGTATTTGGTTTGCCTGTTATTTACAGTTAAAAAATAATATAAATCATATTTTAAAATTTAACTTAATAATTTAAATTTTTAAGTTAAATTAATTCTTTATATATTTCACCATTCTTATTTATTTGATAAAAATTAAACACAAAATAATATGAATCTATACAAATTTTAAGCCCACCGTTTAAATTTTTAGGTTGAATTGATTCTTTTATATTTACTTTGTTTTATCGTGATCTTCTACACTCCTAGAATTTTGAAATTGTATGCATGATTTGGCTGGAATGGACGTTTAATTTCCGGGAAAATTAAGAAGGAAAAGGTTTAGCAAAGCTAATTATTCATGGATGAATAAGTGCATCAAGTATATTAAGAGTAGAGGATTATATTGTACAGTTAATAGCCAAGATGACTATTGAAGGGTGACAGTCGGCCGGTAAAAGGAAAAAAAATTGAAAACCAGCTCGACCTCAGCAGTAGGATCTGGCCTGTAATTTAGAAGGGAGCTGAAAGACATATGGATTACCATTCATGAAAAAGAAGGTAGAAGAAAAGGCAGTCTTTACATTACTGATTACTGGTTATGTGTTGTCTTAGCAAGTTCTTGCCTCCATCATAGCCGGTATGCATGCATGAGCACATTTAGCAATCAATTTTACATAGAAGAACATGTGGTCAAGTCAAGGTGGGTTCTCAAATTTGTTTCCTCGTGAGACGTTCAAGCAACCATAACATCTTGATTCTGGGGACGCCCGGGATAACTGGAACTAGTATGGTGCAGGGTTAAAACTTAAAATCTTATTGCTGACTAGACAGATACCATGGTAATGATGCTAGGACCAGGGAACATGGCAATTTGGCAATTAATCCCTACCACACAAGCATCCAAACGTTTGCCAAATATTGCTGCCAGCTATAAGTTCCAAGAGCACACATGGCTAAACGAACTTATTCTATCAATTATTTTCCCTCAAGTCTGATTAGCCGACTGAATCTAGCTCCTTGAACCCTATAAAAACCCATCCCTTGCAGCATCTCTCCATCACTGAAACAGCTCTCTTCTATAGCTTCAACTACTATAATTCACTAGAACTACTGCTCTCTTCTATGGCTTCCAAAAGCACGACATCACTTGCTCTCTTTTTTGCAGTCAACCTTCTCTTCTTCTCCCTAGTCACCGCCAAGAGTAGCAGTTGCCCCCCTCCTCCTAAACCCAAACCAACACCAACACCAAGCCCTTCCGGTGGAAAGTGCCCAAAGGATGCACTTAAATTAGGTGTATGTGCTGATTTGCTCGGTTCATTGCTTAATGTCACCGTTGGCACTCCCCCAGTAAAACCTTGCTGTAGTCTCATTCAAGGCCTTCTTGATCTCGAGGCTGCTGTTTGCCTTTGCACTGCCATCAAAGCTAACATCTTGGGCATCAACCTTAATATCCCAGTATCTCTAAGCTTGCTTCTCAATGTCTGTGGAAAGAAGGTCCCCAAAGATTTCCAGTGCGCCTAAAAGTATTTTTATTCCATCATGCATGGTTTGCTTAGTGTGTGATTTTTCATGGTGTGAAGTACTTTGATTTTCTATTAAGAATCGTGTGATGTAAGTGTAACAGCTACTTGCTTTGCTTGTTTCAGTGCTTGTCTGTTTACCACGAATAAATGTAGCTTCCCTTGATAATGTCTACTCAAGTTTTTTTTTTTTTTTTTATGGAATGAATGCCGCGGTTGAACTTGACTAAGATGTAATTCCTGTTATAAATCCTTCTTTTTGTTTCCTTTTAGTTATAATTATTTGAAGTAAACTTGCAATTCTTGTCTATGATTCTGCATATGACAAATTGTTGCATACTTAAAACTACCCACCAGTGAGTATTATCCAAGAAAGAAAAAGAAAACGAGTGTTCTTGAGTCCGTTATTTGTACTGATCTTACCATCCGAAGAAAATTGCTCAAATTCATCTTAGAGAAAACTTGATGAAAAGAACGCATTAAGAAAGAATAAATCTAAATGGTGTCTATTTCTTATCCAATATATTCGAAGCTTACAACAAATCTAATGCTTGTGATTTAATCAAAAGTATTCATCTATTATATAAATTGGAACTCCATAGGTTCACCCCATTACTCGTATCATTGTACAATAACTAAAAGAGGAGAGGATGGAGTGTTTAACTGTTTGTAAGCACTGTTTGGTGTTTACATAGAGATGCGCGGGGGTGTTGATATACAAAAAGACTTTTTTGCTCAAAGAATGTTTTTAAAGACATTAGAACAGAAGGTCAGACCTGTTTGAACAAAAAATATTTCTAAGTTGTAGGGTTTGGCTTTAATTTGCTTTTAATTTTACATATATATTGCTGTCTTACTCATAAGACCTTGATTCACCCATCCATAACAATTATATTTCAGGCAACGCAGAATTGCAGACACTTTAGAGAAATTTATAGTACAAAGGAATCAATGATCAGGATTCACGAAGAGAGCAAGGAAATGAATAAAATTGCTTTTGCAAATTGAGCTCACGATCCACATATAAAATCACATCAAAAGGTTACCTTTCTAGTTGTAGGATCATTTGTAGATCTATTGTTGATGATTAGTTGTTTTAATAAATATGACAGCATCTGTTTTCATATTCCCTGCTGCATTAAGCCATGGAATTCGAAACACCTTTTCTAGGGAGTAGGAAAAATATTGCCACCACTAATCATAAAAAGCCTCCTCCAAGAGTACCTTTTAAAGGGAATCCTAAAAAAAGTTCACTGCTAACTATAGGAAGGCTGCCGAGCAGTGTGCTCAGGGAATTCTTTTGTTGCTCCTTTTGGGACTCTTGGTGTTTTCTAGTTACAAACTCATTTCAGAAATAATTGAATCTTTCGTAAGTCACCAGCCGGTGTTTAATCTTGAATCGATGGCGGTATCAATGATATTTCTACAACAGAAATCAGAGATCAAGGCGTGGATTTCAACATTGAAATCCACGATGAGGTTACAGTTAATCCAGGTTTACCCTCTGAAAGGAGGATTGGAATTACGGTGGCATGTAATAATTATATCAGGCTTGAGTTTTTGGCAGATGGCATGGTTGGGAAAACATTAAATGCTCTGTACTGCTCGTTGGACAAGAACATGTCTTTTTTTTCTTTTCTTTTTTTAAGATTATGGTATTGCAGTTGCAGGGTTTATTTTATAAAATAATGTTCTAATAATTATGTCAAATTTATCTGGGAATTTCTCTGTTTATTATAGAATGTATAGCATATATATATATATATCATAATAGAAAATTAATATATGATTATTTCAATGTTGTAATCCCTACAGTTACTATCATGTTCTACCGCATATATATAAATAGAAAGGTTGGATAGGGCACAACCTAACACATTCTATTATTCTCAACTTGGCATCAGAGCCCTAAAATAATTAAAACACCTTCCCCACAGCCTCCCCTACAATGGAACAACCGCTCAATCCATCTTCTTCTTCTGCAGCACCAGCAGTCCAGTCTTTTTCTCCGGCAGTGAAGACTTCTTCTCCTGCAGCGGCTCCTCTGCTGCCTCATCGCCTGGTTTCTCCTTTGCCATTGCTGGTAAACAACCCCTCTTCAACCTTCACAACACTCCCTTCTTGTAGCCTACATTTGATGCAGTTGTTGTCTTTGCTGCCACAAGCATCATCTCCCTCTCTTACACTCATCAAGTCATCTCCCTCAAATTAACAAACACCAATTATTTATATTGGCATATGTAGATGCTACCATATCTCCTAGGTCAAGGAGTTTTTAGTTTTGTTGATGGCTCCAACATATGTCCATCTCCACATGTTCTTGTCGGAGATGGTACCTCTCTTCAGGTAAATCCGCTCTTTCTTCACTGGAAACAACAGGACCAATTTATTCTAAGTGTTCTTCTTTCCTCCCTATCCATGGAAATTCTGCATCTTTTGTTGGCTGCCAAAGCTCTTATTCAGCTTGGCACACTCTTGAGCGAGCCCTCGCTTCCACCTCAAACTCTCATATTATACAACTTCATGGCTCTCTTCAGGATCTTCACCAGGGTGATGAATCAGTAACTCAATTTATGCAAAAACTTGTTTGATGAATTGGTCGCTGCTGGCCAGCCAGTTTCGCTTAAAGATTTCAATTTATATGTGTTTCGTGGTCTTCGGGGAGAGTTTAAAGACTTAGTTACAAGTCTTATTACCAAGGCCGAACCTTTATCGTATGCAGCTTTTCACAGTCATCTCCTCACGCATGAATTTCTTCACAAATCTTCAGCTGCCATACATGCTCCTCTGCTGCCCACACCCAGCACTCCACCGTCTGCCCTTGTTGCACAACGCCAGACCTTTGGCACTTCTGGCCACAGTAGGGGTCGTTTCAATGGTGGCTGGCGTCTCAACCAGTCCAGCATCAGAGGCAACTGGTTTGCTGGCTCCAAACCTGATCAACGCAACTTCCAAAGCTCCTCCTTCAGTGACAGTCGACAAGGCTCATGGCAGGGCAATTTGCAGCGCAATAGGAGGCAGAATCTGCGATGCCAACTGTGTCAGAATTTCGGCCATACCGCTCCCCACTGTCCGCAATTCTAGCAACAAGGTTATGGCCAACAGTCTACTACCAATCTGGTGCAGCGCAACCTCTCCTCAATCGGTTATGTTGATTGGTTTCCGGATACTGGTGCCAATCAACATGTCACACCTGATCTTGCCACCTTGACTGCTTCAAAACCGTATCTTGGTAATGATAATTTGCATGTTGGTGATGGTAAGGGCCTTCCTATATCTCATCTCGGTCATATAAAAATATATACATCCCTTGCAACTAGAGACGACAATTTTTATTTATTAATGTGGATGTTCGGGTTAGCTTGCGCTCACTTCGACTAATCTCACAAGTTCTAAAGTCAACGACCATATAAATCTCTAGTAAACAATTTTTATTCTACTTCTCCGAAGCATTGTCATTAATTAACTTTTGTGCCAAGAACACAAATTTCAATGTCTTGTGATAAATTATCTTTTTTCATTTAAAGAGTAACCATATCCATCTTATAAATGCTTGATTTAAGCTTTGGAATGACACAACATTTTAATTTATTTGTTGCAATGATTCAACCACTTTTTCCATATTTTGAAGCACAGAGAATGTTTCTAAACTCCAAGTTGGTTGAAACTGAAACACAATTTCTGTTGGGATCACCCAAAATAATCGACAACCTTTTTTTTCAGAACTTGTGTTAGAGACACGCTTGCCACTTTTATTTATTTATTTATTTTTATTATTATTATTATTATTATCCTCCTACTAATTAATCTAAACTTCTTATGGAACCTAACCATGTTAATCAGTTATAAGTCTATTAGAAAAGTAAATACCAAACATTAAAACATGAATTATACAATTCGTTTCCTTACTAATATCTATAAAAAGAAAAATTAATTCCCTATAAATTAATTAATTAGAAAACCTAAAAGAGAATTATGTTTGATAAATCAAAACCTTGAATGAACATAAATCAGAATCATGTGGCTTTTAAAACTTCGTTGCCATCCAAATGACACTCGTTACGGACGGAATCATCGGTGATACGACATGGTTTTCTCATCAATAAAATTACCGATGGAATGATATTGGTAATTTTTTTATTCGCGCACTCTTTCCATCTATAAATCCATCAGTGTTTATATTACTAAAGTAATGACTGATAAAATAGAAATCACCGACGATAAGTTTTTTAACTAACAATATTTGTCTGTGATTCCATCAATAAAAAAATTTCAATAGAATTACTATCTAAATACTGACAGAACAATTCGCCGTTAATATATAAAATTCTAGCAATAGAATAGACTCAGATACTAAAATAAGTATAAAGAAGCAACTTTATCATAAATGAAAACCATGCAAAACTATAGTTTCTCTGCTTCGAAATCCATGTGAGGCCCCGACCAAATGCATACGTAGCCTTGTTATCCTGTGATTGAAATCATAGTTATCAAACCCAGCTCTAGGGTTGACCCAGCTAAGAGACTGGGTGCTGGGTTTCATGGGTCAACCCTGGTTAACTTGGATCAACCTGGAAAAATTAAAAAAATATTTAAAATTTTAATATTTCATATGAAAAAATTAAGAAAAAATTCATGTGAATATAGACTATACATGTTGTAAATAATGAAGTTTAAAATAATATATTTTAAAAAAATTTATCCTACATTGAAAAGATATTGTATTATCCTTTTAAGTTGAAGTATTTAAACCAAAAAAAATATTTATCCCTCATTGAAAAAACATAAATTTTTTTCTTGTGAATATAGAGTATATACACTAAAGGGCTTAAAACCTCACATTGAAAAATAACTTCTTTCTTGTGAACATAGAGTATATATATTAAAGAGCTTCAAATCCCACATTGAAAAGATATTATATTATCCTTTTAAGTTGAAGTATTTAAACCAAAAAGTTTTTTTATCCCACATTGAAAAAACATAACTTTTTTTTTATGAACATAGAGTATATATATGAAAGGGCTTCAAATCTCATATTGAAAAAATAATTTTTTTTAGAACATAGAGTATATATACTAAAAGGTTTCAAATTTCACGTTGAAAAAACATAACGTTTTTTTTATGAACGTAGAGTATATATACGAAAAGATTTCAAATCCCACATTTAAAAAATAAATTTTTTCTTGGGAACATAGAGTATATATACTAAAGGGTTTCAAATCTCACATTAAAAAAATAAAATATTTTTCTAATATTTATATAGTGAACTTTAAAAAGTGTTAATAACCAACTAAAAAATATGAAAAAGAGGGGTATAGGAGAAAAACCACATTTAAAGAAGAAAAAACTTCGAGTATCGTCTGGTCATGGGTCAACCCGCCGGGTTGATTGGGTTTTGTCAGGTTGTTGCATCAGCCAGTCTTTTAACAAACCCGGACTGGTCCAGCCACCGGATCAACCTGCCAGAACGGTCCAAGTTTAATAACTATGATTGAAATCATTAGACTAAGTGGTATAAACATTCTCATTACAACCCATTCAAACCACAAGATTTTCCTCAATCCTCTATTAAGGCACTTAAATAATTGAAGTATGACTGATTTTCTCGATTTTCTTTTGAGGCCAGAACTTTACATCTAATATGATAGTACTTCATCTTAATTTTGTTTTTCTTTTGAAGTTTATGTCTCACTCATGGATCCCTCCATAAGCTAGGTTGTTGTGTTAAGTGCCAAGGGTTAATAGAAGAAATTTAGCAGCATAATATTATAAGTATGATAGAAATTTTAGCATATTTTGCATGTGTTGATTTGCAAATTTAGCATGTGAAGATTAATTAGTTGAATAGGTCAATAGATAGTTAGAAGATTAGTTCATTGTATAAATAATAATTAATGGGAATCATGGAATCCAAGCAATAAAACTGAATTTTTTTATCAGTTAAAGTTGTTAGTTCTATCTCTATATCTCTCTCAATTTCTTCTACTTCTTCTTTAATTTTTTTCTAAACTCACTATTTGTTAAGAAAGATCCTTAAGAATTGGTATCAGATCTGCTTTCTAAGGTAAAAGAAAGGTTGCTAGTGTTTAAAAAGAAAACAATAAAATCAAGGCTTTAGAAAAGCATAGAAGGAAGGTATATGAACAAATTAACTTCAAGTTAGAGACCATATTGGCTGCATTGAAGACATTGGTAGTGTTAGCATATATGCTTTGAAGCTAATCAATTGTTTATATGTGGTATTGACTTTATTCATGTAAGCATATTTAATTTTTAATAAAGACTTTATTTATCTTTAATATTTATCAAATATTTGTTTAATTAATCTAGAGTAAAAATAAAGTCATTGAAATAAAAATATTTTATAAATAAAATTATAAAATCGTTATAAATATGAGATTCTTATTGCATTAAAATATTGTTTATAAATGTTCTTGGTCAATGCTCTAGCAAGATTGGATATTAATTAAAGTTATTAAGACTGATATATAGTAATTTCTTTCCTTTATGAAAGAAAAGAGTTGTTCTTATAAATTAAGGTATAAAAGATGCCTAAAACTAATATGTAGATGCTTGTTAGATGACATGTATATTGAACTGACCTATAGGATGATTCCATATGAAGAAAGCACATGTGTCTATTGAAGGCTCACGTAACAGTTTATAAATAATCTTTAAATTTGAGATTACTAAGTTATTTTATATGGGGAATGTAATGTTTTGATTATGCTACACATTGTCCTAATCAAGAGTAACAAATAAGTAGATATTAGGTATAACATGAACTATATCAAGGTATTTAAGTAATAAAAAAACAGAAATCATTGTTGACATTGATTTAGGCCATAAAAATATCACTATTAGTGTCAATGAGTTTCATTCAATTAACAAAGTTTTACTTTGGTGTTTTTTGTCATTCCTTTTGCCCGAGAGAGTAAATTTGGTCTTGGAAAGTTTTTTCTAATTCAAGTTAAATTTGGCTTTTGACTGATTTTGAGTTGAGAACATAAATGATTTTCTTAAGGTTTTTAGGATATTTTTTATGTGATTTTGAGTAAAAAAGTAATTTGAAAAATGAATTTTAAATAATGAAATACCCTTACCCTGATTTTTTGGTTACCCTTTGATTACTTGATTTTGAGATGGAAGATGACGTGTCGTATATGTTATTTCAAAATAATAATGGCAAACAATGCATTGGACACTCTTTGTTATACAAAAATAAAAAGCTTGACATGCGAGCCAGGTTTTTTTTTTTATTATTATTTTTTTTTTGATAACCCGGGATGTCCGGGCCAGCTTATGCGCACCACGACTAATCCCCGGACCTACTGAACATCCTGCAAGCCCAGTAGACATGTAAGGCACCGCAGGGGTAACAGGCATACACACGAAGGCTCGAACCCAAGGCACATAGACAAGGCAAAGCCTGCCAAAGCCACTGAGCTGCAAGCCTCGATGTAGGTTTTTTTTATTATTATTATTAGGCTAGATGCACCAGCTAAAATGCACCTAGCCTCTTTTGATTTTTTTTTTTCTTTATAATTTGGGTTTTAATTTTTAATTTGAAAATTTATTTTATTGGAATACATTGAAATTTCAATTTTTTTATGAAATCATAGTTTTTTTTATTATATTATCAAGAGCTCTTTTTAACCATCATTCATTATGTTTTATTTAAAATAAAATAAAAATCAAACGCCATTTTTTTTTTTTTTAGATTGTTTATAGCATTGGCACTCTTTGTTTTCATAACCCTCCATGATGGTTTTCTTTTCTACAATTTTATTTGGTAGCTTTCAATTTTATTGTTGTATAATTACATGAAAAGAAATCCAAGAAAATAGTTATTAAACTTATTCAAACTCATCACCTTATTCACAAGTTATTAATTATTAAAAAATTAACAAGAAGATTTATTATTATTTTTTGCATATCCCCGAAAATTAATAACAGCAGCAAATTCATCTAATTTATAGCCCACCATAAGATGTGTTATATAAATAAATAAATGCTTCCATTTTAGAAAGAAAAAAAAAAGCTAAAAGCATCAAAAAAAAATGAAAAAATATTACTTAAACTAAATTAAACAAAATAAAATTTATTAAAAGAAGAAAAAAAAACTAAAGGTATAAAAAAAAAACTTTAAAAACAAAAAAAAAATAATAAGAAACAACTCACCCTTTCACTGTGGATTGCTACAATGAAAAGCTGAGTAATTTAAATATATTTCTAATTGCTGATCATTATGGGCATAATAGTAAATATTCGGGATCCTGTTACTATTAAATTTTTAGTCAATAAAAAACATCATCGTCTCAGCATGTAAAAGAAAAGAAAGCTTAAAACAACACAATCTTGAAATTATTCTGTCTTGGTATCAAATCAGGTTTTAACCAGATATATCAAATTAGATTTTAACCAAATGAAAATGATACAAGGTCAGCTCCAATCCACTTCAATTTAAAACCCAAGTCAAGTAAAGGCCTAGTTAGGGTGTCTTTTAAAACTTGATCTTTAAGTTATTATTAACAACTTATTTTTTTACGATTATGAATGCTTTTAATCCTTCATTTGTTTTATTAAATAGACGCTTTAAATTGAAGTTCAAAAGGCATGTGAAGAAGCAAAATTGTGAGAAATAGCTGGTTCGAGATTACACCGCTGTGAGAGGCATTCAGACTCTATGGGATTCTTGGGGTATCAACAACGCTGCATAATCATCAACCTCCACCTGTTAAAAAGAAAATTGTCTAGTTAAAAGGGTAGAGCATTCGTCAAGGGAGCTTCATCATAACAGCGAAATAGAATTGCAGTACCTCAAATCTTTTGCCACCGCAAGTGAATTCCACATGCAACAGCTTAGGTTCACCAGGGCAAGGATCACAAAAGCCCATGATTCCTGACTTCCTTACACCCTCATGAAGCTGCACCAGCATTTTCGACACCAGAATAAGCACATGCAAAAAAACATGGAATACGGAATCCAAGTGCCATGAACGCTAAGTGAGATAAAACCTCTGACAAAAAATCTACTATCAAAAGCAACCAGAAAGCATACGACAGGACTAGAGAATTTATCCGGCATATAACATCAATAAATTACTTAAGTTTTGAAAGAGAGAGAAATTCCAACAGCCCCTCTAACACCACCATGAGGAGATGTAACAGGATGTCAATTATGACTCAAGGTATATTACTTTGGGCAAAGGCGTGAGGGGCTGTACACATTCCTTTGAACAATTATGACTATGCAAAAGCAATTAATCAAACATGATAGATGGAACACATGGTACCATCACACAAGGATGACCATTAAAACACTTCAGATGCACATTCAAAGCATTATCCCCTCAGTCACCTGAATGTAGAGAAGAAAGCTGCAAACATCTCAAGACTGAATATCCTGCATTTACAGCATTATTTTATGCGCATGTATTCTTCTTCAAGGTCGATTACATAATCCAGCAAATGAGCACTCAAATAGTAGATCAAGCAGTCAACCTCAAACTAAAACATTTAGCCACTACACTCATGTTTGAATTAAAATATAAAGTTTGTTGATCATGCAACTAGCTCTCTCTTAACACGCACACATACACGTGTGTTATTTTTTCACATCCATTGATAGAACCACATTTCAATGTATATTTGATAAGAACATGATTTAAAAGAAATATACCTTCAGTTGGCCAGAATCGTTAATTAGGAAATTAAGAGGTATTGTAACATCAAAGACTTCTGAAGCTGATTCTTTGTTTACTTCTCTTGATTCATCTGCTTTCTTCAAAGCTTTACTGCTTCCATACACAGCTTTAGTAATTACAAGTTCATTTGTTTCTAAATGCCTGCTTATTTTCCTATTGGCCACAATTTTTAATAATTGTTGTGCCTTTTCTGCTGCAGCTCTTGCCTCTTGAACCTAAACAATGATCCAGAAACAGTCTTCAAAATCAATTAATGAAGCTAAATAACGAAGCATGTAGAAAACCATCAAAAAAAAAGAAAGAGAACAAAGCATGAAAAGGTACCAACTTCTGTCCAAAATACATGTGACATTGCAGGAAAGTGCAGATGCTAAAAATGCTCTGTATTTGCAAATAAGGGGGAAATCCTTTTCATGTAAAGAAGAAATTTTACTAGTAGTAGCACAATTACAACGAGGAGAAGAAAGCCTACTCAAAAGAAAATGACAACCAAGAGAATAAAGCATTCTGATCCCATTGAATATCTTAAGAACCTCCTCTAAAGGTCCTTGCAGTAAAGTGACCAATAAAAATTAAGGAAATCATCTCCATTAAACTACTATAATTGTGAATCAAAACCATGCAATCAAGGATCGGGCATTTTTAAAATTGAATAATTATGATTGGGCATTGACATGTTATAGAGTTCCCATAACAAAAGGCAGGCATAAACCACTGCTTCCTTGGGCAACCTTAGCATCCATACCTGGGCAGAATTTCTCTCTTTATTCTCTAAAGTCTTCTGCTTTTCCCTTTGAAGGTAATAAGGTTTGACTACGAATTTCTGCCATCATAAGGATACATGGTTAAGCAGATAATATACAGATTACATTTCAGTAGTCAAAAAAAATTCTTTTGGCCATTGTGGTCGCACAATTTAATCAACTTATGGAGAGCAATCAAATGTCACTCCAGCTCGAAAACCATTCAAGGTTTATATTTGTGAAAATTTAGATTTATGTCAGATGTTTAACTGTAAACCAGAGTATAATGAGCCCTTCCTGGTACAGGATTTAATCTAGGTTCTCTGGTTCTTTAGTCACCTGGGGTTCAGTTGAGTGTATAATGTATACATCAAGCTGATAGCTTTATTGGACACTAAGAATAAAGACAAAGTTGATGTTATTTCTGCTGGCCTTCTCATAAATTACAGCTGCTTCACCTTATCAACATGAAACTAAACCTAAAGAAGCATAAGGTGATTAATTGTTTAGCATGCAAGTTGTTTAGCATGCAAGTGAAAACTTAAGAGTGGCATCAATAATAACCTTGAGTAAGAAGTAAAGAGATGTTGGGATTACAAATGCTCCAGTTGCAAACACTGGATTCAAATGCCTGGAAAGCAACATCTGCACAAGACAATCCATCAGCAGCATGATGATAAAAAATAAATAAATAAATAAATAAATAAAAACAAGAAGCAGACAGGCAATAAACACAGACGTGCCAAGTTACCAATGGAATTAGTTTTGCTTGCTTTCTTGCAAGTAAATAGAACCATGCTACGGTGACATATATTGTAACAGAGGTCTTCTCCATCCATTAGATACTTTTCACACTTTGCCAAAGTAATGCAAAACAGTGTGAAAAGAAACAATTTTTTTGTTGAGAAATATAAAACAGAGACTATTTTATTTGCATGCTACCCATCTACTGATTAGAAATACATTTTGAAATTTTGGAGGCGTGTAAATTGTTTCTCACTGGAAATTGAATATGTAAAGAGATGTGATTTTCCACGTGTATTAAAAAACAATAAATACATTCATAATATTATGTAAGGTCTAATCGATATATTTTGCCTATATTATAATTTTTTTACAACTATGTTAGGTTTAATTGATTTATTTTCCCTAATTAAAAGGAAGTAAAAATATCATTATACTTTTATCTTAATTTAATACATTTTCCATTATTCTATGAGTAGGAAAAATTTACATTCAGAAAACAGAATAACACATCCATCACACTTGACACAGAAATTAGTAGAGAACAATGTCAAGCAAACATGACCTGTCAAAATGAACAGCATAAAGAATAAGTTTTGCTTACAGGAATAATCAACTTTTGTCCTCCTCGGTGCAATTCAAATTTCCAAAAGATTCCCTGCCAACAGAGAGGAGAAAAAATCTAAGTTGGTGGTGCATTCATTGAGCATCTAAGAGAGGGTTATAAAATGAATGCCTTTGCCTTTTAAATTTACAAAAGAACATTTATATTTTTTTTCTTTTTTTCCCATTTTAACCTATGACGGTTTAAGCGAAAGGTCCCATAGGTCATTGCATCCATGCTTAATAAAATTGCAGAAATTAGTGCAAATGATTTATCCACACTCTGCTATTACAATGCCTTTTAGACATTAGTTTACGTAACATAATTTACATAAAAATTAATTAGCAGAAAAGTTGTGGCTTCTTTATTTTCTCCTAGTAGAATCCAAGAAAGCACAAAAAATAAAAATAAATAAGCCATGCTGCCAAGGTAACACGTGCAGGTTTGAGTTTTGAGAGCAGCTGCTCTGTGAGAGAATGTTGAGGTGCAAACTCTCCCTCATTGGACCCCACACTTGATGGCATAACTGGATGATATACTGGTATACACCTCCACAGAACTACTTCTATGGTTCATTCTGGTTTCGTAAGAACCAGAATGTTACATGCAAAATGGCAAAATAACATAAAAGCACAATACTTAAATTTGGTTTCTTGTTTTTAGATACCTGAATTCCTATTGTATACAGCATTCGAACGGTGCTGAAATTAGATAATTTCCTTCCCCCACCAACTTCAACCTCCAAATTGGTGCTGCAACAACAATTGATTCACTCTTATGCAAGATATTTTATGAAGCATTAACACATAACATGAGAGAAAAATGAATATATTAAAAGCTATTGCCAACTTCAAGCTATCCAATGCCCTAGATTTCTCCTGATTGTTGAAATTAACTGTTTGCGTCACATATAAGTTGTGCACTTGTGTCTCAGCAGGCATCACTCCTGTTTTCTGACAGATAATAAATCTTTCAATAGATTTATAGATGATGTTGTCCCCCCATCAGTGCAAAAATTACTATAACTCAAATGTTTTGACTTTCTAATCTACAGCATCATTCATTTGTTATTAGTGATGCAAAAAACTCCTTAACATAAGTATAAAAGAATATGCACATCAGAAATAGTTGTTAATAAACTGTACTGAAGAGCTGAACTACGAGCGTTTCTCTCTCAATCTTTTTTCTTCTTGGTTAAGACCTCATGAGAGTGATGACTTCTATGATGGAACTTTCCTCTCTCATTCAAATGTGTGCTCCCACTCAACATGTTTCATCTAAATGCTATGGACATACGAAATTTTAAAGCATGGGTTCATATCTTTTATATATGTAAAGCAAACTTGGTCAAATTCATAATCTATATCTTGTAAAATTGAAAACTTTCCAGACACATATACCAGTACAAATGGGAATATGGAAAACTAGTAAATCCAAGGCGGACATCATATAAACAATATTAGTTACCGCCAAAGAATACTCCTTTATTACGATTTTGAGCAAATACCTTCCAAATCTGCCAGCAATACGACCATGAGATTTTGAAGAAAAGCGGTGAGTATAATGAGCTGACGCGGCAAAAGAGCTTGTGCCAATCTGTAGTCAATAAGCAAATGCAAAAAAAAAGAAAAAGAAAAAAAAAAGGAAGAGATGAGCATGAACTTGGTGTGAATTTCTAAAAATAGTAATAGCAAGGTAACATGCATGGAATATGAAATAGCTAAAGATAGATAGAAAATGGAACACAATAGAAAAGTAGATTTAAAAGAATGGAGATGGAACAAAAGTACAGTTCATAGCAAATCAGTTGGTCATGGGCAACTCCAAGTTAGATAAACTTATATATAGTTCATGTTCTCTCACAGTTGATTGTAACCAAATAATAAACTTGAGTGCAGAAAGCAAAGATTAAGCATTTGGCTAATCTATGTTGAGCAATAAACTAGTCACTTAACCAAATGATCAAAGCATGCAATTTCAGAACATGATGGCAAAACCCTACTTTACTTGCAGTCACAATATCATTTACTTTTTCTCACTCAAAACTATTTCCCAAGGTTTTGAGGACATTTTTGGCATTGATGTCTTGCTTGAAAAAGCAATTAGATGTACCTTCAGCTCTCCAGAAGCAGACATTTTTTCATGTTTCTTTTGCCATCCAACTGCTATAGATGACTCAGGACCTAATAAAAGCTGTATCTGAAAAATAGAAAGTGCCAAAAAACAACAATTCAAAGATTTTAGAATAAGAATAGAAGAAATATACAAATGTAACTCTTTTATTTTATTTACTTTCTGACCCTACCCGTAATTCCACTAAATCAAACTGGTAATTGATAGTTCAAGTCTCTAATTACACTAGAATGTATTTTTTTTTTTTATTTGACTATATTAAACCCACTATCTGATAGAAAAAGTTCGCTATATTGAAAATCTTGGGATAAATTACATCAGAGCCATTGACCAATTTGATTCAATGCTTGAAATAAACACCCAAATCATATAATCACGCTAAAGGTACAAAGTAGAAGAAAAGAAGATATAATTGAACAAAAGTAATTTACATTTCCATTTGCTGTTTCAGAGAGTTGGCGGGTCCAGGTATTGGAAAGATTAATTGAACCATCCCTCAGAGACTTTGCTATGGCAATTGTAGCCGTTGAGTGTAAAGATAGTTTACTGCAAAGTCACATTTGAAAAAAAAAGATATAGAAAGACCAATAATTGTGCCAGGTAATCATGTAGGTTCCAAAATCAAATTCCCTACCGTGTTGTTTGCACACCAATAAGTGCTCGTAAACCAGCTGATGCTATGAATTCTATGGATGAAACTGGAGAAAGCTGGTGCCTGAGCACTGTAGAAGCAGCTCCACCACCAGAATTTTCATTAACTTCCAAATTTCCACCAATAGCAATAGCAGTGCGCTTAGATAATTGAGATTGAACTTCGCTAGACATAGCCATTCTGGAAGAAGAAGTCCAAAGATCAGTCAACAAAAAAAGTAGGCACAAGATACAGCACTTATCTGAAGTGTGATAAAGTATTTAGAAACAAAATGAAATCGTAAAGTTCAAGAAACAGACAATTTAACAGTAATGAGCATCCCTGTAGACTAGCGTGATAATCATTAATAAAATGAAAAATCATTTTGATAATAAAAGCAAAATACGGCCTATGCTTGCTTGGTGGGCATGCATGTGAGAGAGCACAAAAACTTTTCAACTCCGGTATCATATAAAGCATTAAGCTTTTCAAATTGATCCAAGCAATTTATGACATGCTTCTAGAAGACCTAAGTTCCATGGAAAAATACGTTGAAAGTTTCTGGTAAGGTTATACAGAGATATCAGCCAACAATACAACAGCCATTTCAGAACTTCCCATCAAATGAACGCTAAACTTTAATATAAAAGGTGGGTGGGAGTGATGTATACCCTCGCATAATGCCATCACCATCCAGAAACTGTGGCAAGGACAAATGGGAGAGTATTGTGCCAGAAGGTCGAAAATGAGCTAACATCTTCTCTTCTTCCTTCTTCTTTCGCAACCTTTCAAGTTCGGTCTTCAACTCTTCAACTTTATCCAGCTTCGGACCAAGCTCCAAACCAGAATTTATACCTTCCATGCCATATATGTCATATATTTGCCTTTTATACTCATCCGATAATATTTCATACGCTTGGCATATTCGTTGAAAGTTCTCAGTGGCTATTTGCTGCATCTGAAAACAAGCATTTTCAACCAACCCAGACCAAAAAAAACAAAATCAAAGACCAAATTCCGTTCAAGTAAATCGCACCTTACTGTTTATTATTTTGGACAACCAACAGAATCCCATTTTTAAAGAGTGATCCATATTGTCAGAGAATGTTCAAAAGTTTACACTGAATTAAGCTTGTTTAACAAGAAAAACACTCGAATTATGGAGTTTTCAGAGCCAGAACAACTTCTTTAAAGCTAAAAACATTGAATTACATGAAAATCTTGGTACTTGTCAGGATGATAAACTTGAGCCCAATGTCGATAAGCCTTTCTGATATCTTCATCGGTGGCTTCCGGTGACACTTGGAGAAGTGCGTACAGTTCTCTCTTGGGTGGTCCGGCCTCTTCTCCATCCATTTCTGTTCTTCTTCTCTTTCAATCGATTTAAAAACAAGCAAACAGAAACGCAAACACAGAGCTGGTTTTTGTGCCTTCTCTGTTTTTTAGAGTAGGCACCAAGGGGGAGGGGAAGACAAGGCTGGGATTTTAGTTTTAGGGGTTTTGCTTTGCAAAGCATGGGGGTTCAGTCAGTGACTCGGTCGGTTCATGGCCTTATTATTAATTTATTATTGCCCACGGTTCCGGTTCTTCAGGACGAAACTAACGTCACAACCGAGTACATGGGTTTCTCCAATTACTAGCTGCCATTGTCTGAGGCTAGGGGAAGTTTCATTTCAGTTGCGTCGTCTTTTTAGTTTATCTTTGGGCTTTATAGATTTATCCAAGATTCGGTTTGACTTGATGTATGGAATGCAGCCCAGCCCTCAAAATAATAATTGAGAATCTCGCAATTTGGTAGCCCGGC
>Ga0325414_1000801_pt1 | contig 27920 bp, 11 predicted proteins | sample PopdelMetagenome_8_FD_206183 | JGI IMG/M metagenome (GOLD analysis project Ga0325414, IMG submission 206183) | Populus deltoides microbial communities from Bellville, Georgia, United States - Leaf-PdKOR-R3 | ecosystem: Host-associated > Plants > Phyllosphere > Phylloplane/Leaf | place: USA... | reverse complement strand
ACGAAGTATATAATTAATGTCAGATAAAAACTGATCATATGGTAATTTATTAATTAATAATTGTTGCTTATGCAAACACGCACGCTGCCATCACCGTCCAAATTTGTATGACCTCGCGATTGTGTTAATTTGATCATATATATTCATATGGCTACAAGAGGAAAGAGTTGAGGAGCTACGTTCATACACTGATGGGTTAACCGACTCTTTCATCATCACTGGAACGAAGATGAGTTGAGAGAGCATGTACATTAGTTGTTCGTTTTTCTTGAAGAACTAGCATTAGAAAATCACAAGTTTAAGACACGTGGATAAATAAGGTGACTGACCAACCGACAGATGTGTTATTTTTTAGGACTAACAAACAAATACGTGTGCTCTATAATTTTTAATCCGTCACTTGTCTGTGGTTCGAATCTCTACTTTTTTCTAGATAAACTCCAACCCTCCGAAGTTGGACTCAACTAATGTCTTAATTAGTTTGTTGCTAGCTGTCAGCCCCATTTTTTTTTTTAAAAAGTATTCAAATACTACAAATACATTTTAAAGAAGAGAGAAAAATCCACAACTCTATTTATTTACCGAATAGATTAATTAAATTATTTTTATTTTTAATTAGAGGATAACAAAATAGATAATGATAGCAGATGAACTAAATTAAAAAAAGTGATAACGATAACCTATGTTTTTTTTTCTTTCAAAAGATGACAAACAATATAGCTTAATTCTTAGCTAATTAAATACAAAAAATTAAAATTTGGTAAAAAAAATCTAAAATAATTGGCTCGAGTCAACTTAAGTTAGCATGACAAACTTGTAAGCCCGATAATTAAGGTCGAGCTAACCTAGGTTATCCTGTCAATCTCTCGATCTAAGTTATGAGATCAAAATAACCCGATAAAAAAAGAAAACGATGAAAATCACAATGCACTTTTTTTTAAAAAAAAAAACAATGTCATCCGACATTAACTTTTCAAACCCATGACCCAAGTCATTAGGTCCTAAATATCCTATCTGGAAAAACCATGAAATTCAATTCTTAATCAATCAAATGTTGAAGGAAGATATTGAAAAAAAATAATTCAATTATAGAGTATTCAAAACAAAAAATAACAATTAAAAGAATGATGATCAAAATTGAAGTACAAAATAAATTTTATTTTTGATTGAAGTATGAAATTGAAAAGAAAAATTAATTTAAAAAAAATCAAAAGAATGAGGATCAAAATTGAAATAAAAAATATAGGCAAATTTCTTATTTAAGGCTAAAATTAAAAAGAAAAATCAATCAAACAAGATCTTATTCCAAACTTTCTAGGAGAAAGAACAATGATAAAGAGATGGTCAACTGGTTTCTCAAAAAATTATAAAAAAGGCATTTAACAATCTTTAGCAACAATCTCTCTTTTAAAGAGAACATGTCTAGCTCTTTTTGATAAACACTAATTCATTAGTAGATAATAAAAGAGTGTGAGTGCGTGTATATCTATGTGTGTTTGGTTTTTATCACAATATATTTGGTGTTGGAAGTTATAGTTGAGACTTGATAGTATTTTTATGAGTGATTATAGGAGCTCAATGTGTTTTCAAGGCCGTTGTTTTGGTGGTGATTTGGAGTGGTTGTTCCAACATGTATAGGGATGCCAAGCGAGATCTTTTAATTTTCCAATATAGGAAGTAACACTAACAATGCTAGTGTTATTTGGTTGAAATGGCGAGGTGTAGAAGCAGGAACAACAATGATAAAAGCCTTTTTTTTTTTCTTGCAACAATATAACTACTCGATTGAATTTTCTTCTCTCGATAATTAAATGAATTAAAAACGGATAATTCTCTCTTCCCCCCTTCTTTTTCTTGTTTTAGCCAAAAAAAAAAAAACAACATTCCCTCCCCCCATTTTTCTCACAAATCCAGCCACCTCAAACAGCTTAGCTAGCTCGCATTTACCAAAATCTATCAATAATGTCAGCATTCCTCGCTTAGCTTAGTTTTTTGTGAAGCTTAGCTATACCAAGTAAGAAAACCTTTCCATTTTTTTAACCCATTTATGTTTTAGGTTAATTTATTAAAAATGTTTTTTTATATAGTATTTGTAATTTACATGTATATTTAAGTGTTTTATAGCTTTCTTCTGAAGAATTTTATCGTATTAATGTATGATTTGTATGTTATGGTTTGTTAAGGATTTGGAGGAAATTGATTTTATTTGTCAATTTATGAAATTGAGTTTAGTTTTGTAACTTAGGTGTGTTATAATTGAAGAAATTATGTGCTATTCAATGGGTACAAATTATATTTTGTTAATTTTATTATTAAGTTCGAAATTTGAGAAGATTTGAGTAAAATTGATTTTTTATGAATTGATAATAATTAAAAGGTATTAATTAAGGTTGAATAAGATTGAATTTAATAAATGATGGATAATTAGTTAGGTATCAATTTATTGTTTTTTAATTTTATTGTGTAGTTCATATTTTAACACAAAATTGAATTTGTATAAAAATAATAATTAGCTATTAGATTGTGAATTCATTTTCAATTAAGAAGTTTAATTTTGAATTGATAGTTATATTATCAATAAATGTTGTCATGAATATTCTATTTATATTTCATAAGTAATGGATAATCATTCTTAAATGTATCGAGATTATTCTAAAGGGTTGTACAGACAAGATTATGTTAAAAGGGTTGAGTGTTTTATTAATTTTGTACTTTCTAATCTGAAAAATATTAGAGAATATGAAATTATATATCTATGTGTGAATTGTAAGAATAAAAATCTCCACCACAAAGATGTTGTAACAATGCATCTACTTTGTCATTGTCAAAGAATCATCTCAACAACTTAAGCTGTTAAGTAAGGTTCCAATATATAATTTATATTATTCTTTAACACTCCCCTTAAGTGAAACCTTTTGGGCTTAAAACTTGCATAGACTCACACAATCTTGTGTTTAATTTTTATCAAATAAATAGGGATAATGAGATTCAAACTTGTGACTGCTTGGTCATCAAGGCTCTGATATCATATCAAAGAACCATCTCAACCCAATAGCTTAAACTGTTAGGTGAGATTCTAAGATATGATTTATATTATTCTCCAACAGTCATAACCTATTTTTGGGTTAATTCCCTAAAATTTACCCTTTTTCTTTTCAAAATAAAAAATAAAGTAATAATAGCAATAAGATAGGTAATTTGGCAAAAAAAAAAAAAAAAAGGTCGGGGAGGATTTCAAATGTATAAAAGAATCAAGCTACAATTTGGATGGAATTAAGAGCTTAATAATACCTCATTGTACTCAAGACTAGAGAGATAATGTAGATTTAAGGTCAAATTAAATGATTATTGGACGAATTTGCATAAAAATTAAGTCCAATGACATAATTAAACTTTTAATAGGCTAATTTGATTTAATCATGGGTCAAATTAAAAGTTTAATTATGTTTAAGAATTAATTTGGGTCAAATTAAAGAATATAATAAAGTGCAAGGACTTAATTATACTTTAAATGAGTCAAATTAATTTTATTAGGAACTTTATTAGCGAAAATTAAGTTTGGAAACCCAATTTAGGCTTAATTGAGAAGAATGAAATTTTAGAAAACCAAATTGAAATTCTTACAAAGTCAATTGGTTGAAATTGCAAGAAAATCAAAGTTTAGGGTCAATTAAGGGTTAAATTGAAGAAATTCACAATAAATGATCTGTTTGGAAAAGGCGTCGAATTCTAGGGACTTAATTTGATTGAAGACAAGGGTGAAATTGAAGAAAATTGAGAGTTTGATGGTTAATTGAGGATCAATTTGCATAAATCCAAAACTAAGAACCACAACGAAAAAGGTGCTAAAATTCAGAGCTGATATTGAAGTTTGGCAGGGACAAAATTGAATAGAATTAAAAGTTTGAAACCAGTAAGCGGTGTAATTAAAAGAAATCAAAAGCCAAAAAACTAAATTGAACTTTGCCCAAGTCCCTAAATTAAAACTCTAAAGTTGAAACAACGTCATTTTGAAAAAAAAAGAGACAAGACCAGACGACTTGTTGTTTGGTAATTGTTCATCTTCTTCTTTTTTTTCCACTTGAAAAAGCTGCTCAGGTGGCTACTTTTTAGGAGAACTTAATGCTTCTTCTCCGCACTAAACCGAGCAAACCATATACCACTATGATAGCCTGACATTGTACTACACGCCACTCTAGCCAGACAAGTTTTCTTCTTCTTCTCCTCCACCCCACCCAACCCCGACATCTAGAACAGGAGTATTCACGTTCTGCGAAATTTTTAGCATTGTCGCTAGGCGAGGCCAGCAACCATGTGGGCCCGGGCTGGACCTATTTTAGCCCAACCCAGATGGTTGTGTTGAGTCCAGCCCATTATATATATATATATATATATATATAGAGAGAGAGAGAGAGAGAGAGAGAGGTTGGAACTTTTTTCAACTCAATCCAATCAGATTGGGCTTGGGCTCTAGGCCTGACCTAATATTAAAAAAAGAGAAGGTTGCTAGGTCGTCAGTCGGCCCAACCCAACTGAGTTGGATTAGACCTGTTTTAGGCCAATCTAATATATTTAACAATAATATAGTAATATTAAAATATAAAAAAAACATATAATTTTTTTTAATTTTTTTTCGAAAGGCATTTTAAAAAATATTTGTGGGTCCTTGCATGCTTTTCCAACAATTTTACACAATATTGGTTGAAGACTTACACTGTAAGATACGGACCCGATATTAAAAGTATCTGATTTTCTCATAAACTAAAAAAAAATCAAGAAATTCAAAAAAATCTGAAAATTTAAAAATAAAATTTCATTTCAAAAAAACAAAAAAAAAGTATTTTGTTTTCGTGCATATAGTCAAATCCTAAAGGTTTTTCATATATATTTTCTAAAAAAGAAAAAAAATCACATTTTATTATGTTTTAAAAAATGCACAAATAGATATCGGAATTAGTCGATGATTATCCATTAGGATTTGATAAAAATACAAAAAATTCCATTATAATTAGTTTGTTATTAGGAATATTAGGATTTATCTATATTCAAGAAATAAATATGTCTAGGCCTGAGAACGGTTAGGATTTAACTCAATATGATAGAGACTTCTCATGAAGAGAGATTTACATTGGACCTTAGAAAAAGACCAATGGATAGAAACACGACCTAGAAAAAGAATCAAACAATAATACAACTTACCTTAGGTAAGGTGTACTGGGGGTGATGTGTCTTCCCCTTGTACAACTAGTTCTTTACCCAAACTCTCGCAGACCATTAGGTTTTCTAGTAACCATAATACTAGGTGGCGACTTCTGAACTTTATAATCATAATTTTATGTGTCACACCCGACATCACGACGACCTTAAAAAAATTTAATTTCTTGAAAATAACAGATTTTTGGCATCTTGTTTAAGGAGTCGCCACCTGGTATTATGGTCACTAGAAACCCTAACTGGTCAACAAAGATTCTGTGGTATGAGACTGGTTACGTGAAAGAGAAGATACTATAAGCCCTTAGGCGTCCGACATGAGACATGCTGCATTGCTGGTTTTCTCTTAAATTGCTAAGAGTTTGTCTTTATTTCATTTTTATAATCTTCCTATAATATTGTCAACTCTGGCGTTAGTGAATACCTATGAATATTTCCAATTCTAGTATTGATAAATATTACGTAACCCAAACAAAATGGTATTCATAACTCTGACGCCAAGTGAATGAATCCACAAAAATTGGATTAAGAAAAAAAACTATTTTATTGTTTTTATTTTTTTGGACTGGATCTAGCTCAGCCCATACAGGTTGGGTTAGACCCAGCAGCCCAATCAGTCACTGGCCCAAGCGAGAGACCCGGCTGGGCAGCAGGCACGCGTGAACTGATTCACGCGTGCATTCACAAGGCAGTGAATTATATGTGGGCTTAACAGTAACTAGTGAATTAAATTTGCATATGTACAATACATATGTAATTATAATTGCAAAGGAGAGGGAAATGAAGAACTTACCTGTGCAGGGAGGCAAAGTCGACGACGGTGGCTTGCTTTGGATCCCTTTGTTCCTTCTTTCGTTTTCTTTGCCTCTGATTCTTTCTTTTCTTTTGCTTTCTCTCTAAGCAATCTTTGTTGGTCTTTATTTCTGTTTTCTCTTCGTCTCTTTACGTCTGGCTCTCTCTCTATGTTCTGTCTCATTTCCTTTTCTGTGTGTTGTTCGTCTGTCTGTCTGGTTTTTTTTCTTATCCTGTGTTGTTCTCTGTTGGCTTGATATTGAACCTGGTTTTCTATGTTTGTTCTGGTATCGAAGCCTGGTTTTCTCTGTGTCTCTCCCCTTTCTTTGTTCTTTTTTTGTTTTTTGCTTTTTCGGTTTTGGTTTCTACTGTGATCTTTTCTTGGAATGCTTTGTTTCTGGTGCAATTGCTCCTGAAGATGGAGCTTCAGAGCTGCTACTGAAGATGAAGTCGAGGGCGTGCTGCAGGAATACAACGGTCTCCTCTTTTGTATTTCACTTCTGTTTGTTCGTCCCCCTCGGGTTTTACACTAGTTCCCTGTCTCTTCGCGTCCATCTTTTTGCTCCCCCTGATACCCCCCCCGTGAAGTCTTTCTATAGCTTTTATAAAGCCAGAGAAGGTCGTGTGTTCATGCCTCTAGAAATGAGGCACGTTCCGTGAGGGCATCGTGGTTCATGATTTGCTGATTGTTTCCTATTGATCTGGTTTTCAGGGTGAGGAGATGATGAACAGTGTGAGTTGAAAACCACACCGATTTCACCCGAAATGACTATTTTTAATTTGGCCCTTAAACTTCTGACATTTAACAATTAAGTCCCTGATTTAATTAATTAAACAATTCCAAGTTCAATTAAGTCCCCAAACTTCCAATTCTTCCAATTTTTTACCAAATTGACTCCCAAATTTATAATTCAATCCTTATTAGTCCCTAAACTTTCAATTTGTGTTGTCTTAATCCCATCTTCAATTCATTCATTTTTTATTTCTCATTATATATATATATATATATATATATTTGAAAATTCAAAAATTGGATTATGACATTATGATTAAACCTAAAACCTTCTTTTTAACTATACTGAGGAAACATATCCACCATTCGACACCGTGCACGTCACGACATACTTAAAAAAGAGTTTATCGAGAAATACTTATTTTGATTTCATATAGAGAACCCTATGTTTCTTACAAAACCATGTTAGAAAATATGGTTGACTCAACTTCTAGTTCTAGCAATATACATGAGTTTATGTATGACAATAGTAATCTTTAAAGGCGTATGGTGATGGATGCAATGATAATGAATCAAGATTATTTGCATGAAGGTTCACGTAATATCTATTTAGATGAAAAACCAAATATAGATATAGTTAGGTGTGTTGAACTTTTGAAAGATTCTGATGAACTATTATGGGATGATTGTATAACTCACAGTAAATTATCGATCATTGTACAAGTGTATACCATGAAGTCAAATTATGGTTTAAGTAAGACTGATTATGATATGATCCTCTAATAGAAAGAATGCATGTTACTTGAAGGGAATAGACTAAAAAATAACTTTTATACTACAAAATCCACGATGAAACTTTTTGGCCTAAAATACTAAAAATTTGATATGTATCCAAACTTTTGTATGTATCATGATAAATATGAAAATTTTATCGAGTTCAAAGCCTGTCATCACTCGATATAAATCAAATATTGGTAGAGGAAGGAAACTTATTGCATACAAAAATATAAGATACTTCCCAATAACTCCTAGGCTACAAAGGTGTCTCTAAAGACTGTTAAGCATATGACATGGAATCATTCACAAGATGAGGTGGATGGAGTCATGATGCACATTTTTAATGGTGAAAATTAAAAGTAGTTTAATAGGGTGCATCCTTAGTTTTTAAAGGAACCACAAAACATATGTTTGATATGTCAACATATGGATGTAATCCATTTGGATCTTTTACTGCACCATATTCTTATTGGCTGGCCAAACTAACAAGGTACAAATTGTTCCAGGGATGTGTATAAAGACAGAACTCATATTCTTATTTACGATCATACATAGTCCTTATAATCTAGGTATCAATATAAATGTCTATCTTCAAATATTAATTGATGAGTTAAATTAGTTATGGTTAATTGAGGCTTTGACATATTATGTCTCGAGGAAACATAATTTTCAAATAAAGATAACTTTGATGTGTACTATAAATGATTTTTTTGTATATGAGATGGTTTTAGGTTGGAGCACATATGAAAAACTAGCTTATCTATATTGTATGGATATTAATAATAATGCATTTACCCTAATCAATGATGGTGAAACATTTATTTTTAATTGCCACAAGAGATTTTTAAGTCATTATCAATTCATAACAACATAAGTAACTAGGCTCAACCTTGTTCCCAAGAGAGTCCCCATTCTGTCATATCATGATAGACATGGCAACAAAGGTTTAAAATATGTAAGGAACTAAAATAATTGGGGTGCTCCTTAATAATACAAGGAAACTAGGAATCCTAAAATTGACACTTGGTTTTTCAAAGATTCAAGTTCTGGGTTAGTTATGCTTAAGGGAGGGTAGACACCACCCTAAATTGCAACACCTTTTCTATTTTGGTCATTGGTCCTTAACTCTTCTAATTTTGGTCAAATTGAATCCTAACTTGATTTTTCTTTCAATTACACTTTTGATTGAACAAATTAAGCCATTCCAAGTTTTTACTTCTTTCATTTAGGTCCTTAGCTCTAATTTATGCAATTTTACCATATTCTTCATTTTTTTCCTCTTCAATTAGGCCCTTAATTGATAAAATTGGACTTTTAAACTTTTTCCACTTTCTTCATATTGGCCCTCAAACTTCTAATTTATGCAGTCATGACCAATTTCAATCCTTTTTCTTTATTTTCTTTAGTAAGGCCCCTAAATTGCTTGTCTTTATGATTTCCTAACCAATTGTAGATTTTCCCCCACTTGATTATGGCCAAAAATATTTTTTTTTGAATTTTGAATTTTTTAGATTTTTCTGAAAGAAAATATTTTTTGGAAAATTTGAGAAAATTTTGGGTGATCCAAAATTGTGGTATGATAACACCTTTCAATAAGGAAACTAAGATTTGCCCACTAACCTTGCAAAGACATCCAAACAAGTTGATTGAGTAGAATCCCTATAATTAATTAATAATCTTAAGTTATGGATCATCTATACACATCATTACCAATAGCGTACTAAACATTCTTAAGGAAAGAAAAGCTTAACCTATTAGGACCAAATGTAACCTAATCATAATTTTATATTGGACTAAGTAGAAAAAAATAGGTTCATGTAGTTCTATGTCCATATAAAAGAAATGATGGAACCCTAAAGTTTATTTATACTTGTTTTGAAAAATTCATATGGTTTAGAGAAAACAAATCTTGAGAGTCACTTGTTATTTGATAGGTGCAAAGAAGAGGAGTAAAGTAAATTGACCTTAAAGGTGTGAAGTTTCATTCTGTTTTCTTGATTTTAAGGTAAGAAATGTGAATCCCTTTTATTTAGAAAAGGTTTTGGGTTGATTAAAGTTTACTCTATATGAAAGGTGCATAAAATTGAGATATAAATGGTATTTCTATGAATGAGAAATATGATGAATATGGTAGATTATATGATATTTTAATATGGATTAAGAGTATTTAATGACTGTTTAATGGTATGAAAGTAGTAGGTTAATAAATAGGTATAAAAGTGAGAAGTTGTTAGTTTAAGTATTTAACAAAGGCTTATGTTCAACCCAAAACCTGTATCGAATAAATATATTTTTTACTCACATTTTATATTTAGATTCTATATAGTTTTTAAGACCATAAACAATGCATTAATCTGATCTGTATAGAGAAAATTATGGTGTGGATAGTAAAGGATGTGCAAGTTGTCTAGTAGCAATGCCCAACAATAATTTTAGGGTTTATTATAAATTATATAAAAGAAATTACTAGTTGAATCATGTAGGGATGGAAAGATAATTAAGTTTAGTTTACAACCTAAAAAAAGAAAAGAATTTTGAGTTTTCTAGAATAGACAGTGTGTAGTTAATACATTATTGTAGTTAAGTGTTAGAGGGACTTGAATGACTTATATGATTGTGAATAAGTTGTTTGAATTGAGATTTTGGATTTCAATTGTTTTGTTTTAATTATTTTAAGTTTGTATACTATATATTATTGTAGTTAAGTGTTTTAGTCATGTTTTGCTCCCTCTTTTTATGTTGTGATGTGTATGATTCTTTTAGAAAAAACTTAAGTTACATTACATTAAAGGAAAAAAAACAAAGTTGTTCTCATTTTCTTATACATTACTTGTCTCTTCAGGGTTTTTATATTCCAAAACATTATAAGGCATGTTGTTTTGCTACATTGCTCTCAAAAGTGTGGTAACAATTTTAAAACACCAAGGAAATTAAAGCATTAAAAGAAATAGGGCGTGATAGCAAGTTGTGCATAAAGGATTTGGCTTATTGATTCCTTTTTTCCAAAAAAACCTATAATGATCAAGTAGTTTAGGGTTTTTGTTTTCTTTACTCGATGTTAATTGCATGTTTGATAAATATGGATATATTACTGCTTTGTAACTTGAAAATAAAATCATTAAATCATCTATTTTTAGAGATTAACATAAAAATCGATGAAATCACCTAATTTTAGGAATTTACATCTAATTTTTTCTAAATCAACAAAATCACTTATTTTGGGGGATTAACGTCAATTTTTTTTGAAATTGATGAAATCACTTATTTTTAGGGATTTACATAAAAAATTTCCTAAATCGATTAAATCATCTAGTTTTAGAGATTTAGGACTAACATCATGCTTTTTTGATGAGTCGTCTATTGTTAGGGACTAACATCATGCTTCTTTTTAATAAATTGTGAATAAGCTTAGAAGTAAAATTAGATAATTAATAGCATAAAACAGTAGGAAGACACATAGTGAAGGTAACTTTTAGCTTGAAAGGATATGGTAAGTGTCGCATGTGTGCGGCGTCGCGACGATTATCCACCCTCAAGTATGGATATATATCTGGTAAATGTGGGAAGCCAAGGAATTTTTGTCTTTTATCAATGGAAAAAATGAAATGCGAGCTGCTACTTAATATTTTGGTTACTAGGAATCCTAACTGGTCTCAAAGATCGGGTACGGAGATTGGTTCCGTAAAGGGAAGGTATTAGCACCCTAAATATGCCTACCTAAGGTAAGCTGTATTTCCTAATGTCGTGTTCTCTAATTTTTAATTTTATTGTTTGATAAAAACTAAGGTCTTGTTATGTTCTCTAATTTTTTATTTGTTTATAGTTTAAGAAAAGTCCTCCTCGGTAAGGAGGTCCTTATCTTATCGGGTAAAAACCTAACTGTGCTAACGTCAAATAAAAAAACTACCTTTTTAATATCGAGAGTACGTTTAACATATAAATTCATAATCCCGGATATTAAAAGAAAACAAAATATTTTTTGGGTGTTTTTGAAATATTGGCCTAGTTCTCATGACTTTAATAAACTGGTTATTAAAGACAAGATGCATGCTATTACATATTTTTGAATTTTTATTGTATGAAAATATGATGTGATTTGTTTCTTTGAGAGACTTGGCCGTATGCATGAAAACAAAAAAAAACATTTTTTTTTGTTTTGACGAAAACCGAGTATTTTAATACCGCATTTGTGTTTTTATGGTATATAAAAAAAGAACCGATATTAATTAAAATGGATAGAAAAATATGCGAGATAATCATGGATGTTTTTGAAAATGTATTTTTTTATTTTTTTTTGTAAATTATTGAACAGGCTGGACCCGGAACAAAATTGGGCTAGGACCGACCTGAATAAAACACAAACTACCTTATATTGGGCAGGACTCATCATAGTCGCGTGGACTGGGCTGATGATCCAACTCGGACTGGTTACTGTGCCATGCACAGTAACCACCTAAATGTAGTTATCCAGTTACTTTGCTCATGCACAGTAATGGGGTAATTATTTTGCCTTGCATTGCAGAAACGTGCACAGTGCACGTTCTGCATGCAAGGGAATAAGATGGGAAAACAAAGATGAAAGGACGAGAATTACTTGGAATGGAGGCGCTCTGGTAGTTGAGCTGAAGGTGGCTGATGGTGACGGTGGTTGCTGCAAAAAGAGCAAGAAAAGAGAAGAAATTTGTAGAGGCTGACGATGGTGACAATCATGGTGGCTGATCTGCCTCCTATGAAGATCTAGGTTGGTGGATATGGAGGTGGAAAGACCGGTGGTGGTGGTGGTTGTGGCAGGAGGTCGCGGTGGAGAGAGAAATAGAGAGGTTCTGCAGGCAGCAGAAACCGGGTTAGGGAGGCTGGTTTTTTTTGCAGTCTTTAGACTGAAATTTCTCCGCCCCCTGGAGCATGAAGATAAAATCTATTTATAGGCGGTGGAAGAGGGACTCTTTGTCTCTTCTAGTGTAAAATCTTAGCCCTTGGTTCGACCCGAAAGCATCCTAACCATTGGCTCAAAGTAGCAATAATGAACTGTCAGTTTTTTGCAGGAAAATGGCTGGTCGGGTGGCCACTTTGGGGCAGTGCCACCGCCTCTGCAGCCTCGATCAGCCCGAACGACTTACACTATTGTGTAGTGAGGTATCACAGGATTGTTTACGTGTATGTTTTGTCCAATTTGGTGAAGAGACGAGGCGCCAAATGCCTTGGGAAGGTGGCCACCCAACTAGACTCGCTGGAGAAGAAGATGAACAGTACCTTACAATTTAGTCATTCAATTTGTGATTTATTTCTATCTACACCCCTTATTGGCTTCAAACTTTTAATTTTGTTCAATTTTACAGATGAAGAACTTCAATTTAAACCCCAGATTTTGATGCATTTTTTCCTTTGGTCCTTCGTTTTGGATTTATGCAATTTGACTATTAATTGATCAATAAACTTCCAATTTCTTCAATTTGACCCCTGCTTTGGTTAATTTCAGTCCCTTTATTTATGTGCATTTTCTAATTTGGTCCTTGGTTTTGGATTTCTTCAATCAAGTCCCTAATTGGCCATTAAACTTCAATATCTATGCAATTAAACCCCTGATTTGACCAAATCAACTCTAAAAAAATTCTATTTTGACCTAGAACTTTAATTTATTCCAATTAAAGCCTAAATTGACTTAAAAATCAATTTTTCTTGTAATCAAACCCTATATAAATTCAAATAAATCTCAAATAAAATTAATTGAGTCCATAAACATCTGATTTTAGAATTGTTTCCTCAAAATTGAATTTTTCTGTGTCAACAGCGCTCTTCATCTGTAAAAAAATTATACTGTCAAATTTTAATCTTTAAATATTTGAGCCTCCTCAACCAAATTCTAACCATTTTCTAGGCACTCTGACATCCTCTTCTCACTGTTATTATATTTTGTTTTTAGTTTGAATATTTTTTTATTTTTTGGAAGAGAAAAAATGAATTTAAAGAATAACCCAAAAATGGGTTATGACAAAGAGCTTGAAGTTTCTAGCATTGGATGGCGTGATATATAGATGGATCATTTTCTGCAATGCCCATATGGGTGTTTAAAAAAACCGCTTCGTACCCAAGCGTTAGGAGGGCCTATATATTCTTTGGAATGGTTTGATGACCCTTAAGACTGACAACCTTACTTAGACTGATTTTGCCCACATTCTTCTAGGTAATGTAAACATCAACGGGCACTATATAGAGTTTGTTACTGGGAAAGTGATTGGTGAGATACGAGGACTTGTTGAGGTGAATTTTCTCTTATTTGTTGATTAGTCAATATTGCTTGGGTGATGAGCCGCACCTGGTCTATAAGTTCTTGAATGGTTGGTTGTGTAGGAGTATTTATTGTGGCAAAAAGATTAGTAACTCATCCTATCTCAAGAGTGTCTTGATTGTCTTCTATTAATTATTATGAATATGGAGAAACAAGTAATCAATAGGGTTACTAATGACTTTCTAAACAATTTCATACAAACAACGCCACTGGTGATATCCTAAAACCCAAAATAATTATGTAATAGGTTATTTAGTTTATGGGTAATGGTTAATCAAGATATTTAGGTAAATAGTTTTATTCTCCTTAGCTTAGGTGTCGCATGTGTGCAGCGTCGCGACAATCGTCCACCCTCAAGGTTGAATGGTGTATGGTCTATCTGGCAAATGTGGAGAGACAAAGAATTCTAGTCTCTTATCAGTAAAAAATTTGAATAGAAGTCGCTACCTAGTATTTTGGTTACTAGGAACCCTAACTGGTCTCAAAGATCGGGTACGGAGACTAGTTGCGTAAAGGGAAGGTATTAGCACCCCAATTACGCCCTACGTAAGGTTAGCTACATTGTTTTGTTGTCTGATAAAATCTAAAGTCTTATTGTGGTTTCTAATTGTCAGTCTGTCTAAGGTTAAAGAAAAGCCCTCATTAATAAGGAGGTTTTTATCTTAATGGGCTAAAACCTAACTGTTCTAGCATAAAAAAAAAAATTAATATCTGAAATACGTATTACGTGTAATGTCGTACCTCAGATACTAAAAGACAAACAAAATAAAATTTTTGTTGTTTTTAAAATTTTGGTCAATATTCTCTTAACTTTAATAAACTGGTTATTAAAGCCAAAATGTATGATAAAACATTTGTTCTGGTGTATGAAAAACACAATATGATTTTTTAGCTTTGAGACACTTTGTCGTATGCACAAAAATATTTTTTTCTTTTTTAATTTTTTTTTGTATTTTGGAAGTTTTAACGAAAACCAAGTATTTTATTACCGGATTTGTATTTTTTCGGTATAGAAATACCAACCAAATACTAAGCAAAATTTAGTAAAAAAAACATGGAAAACAATTACAATTTTAAAAAAGGAATTCTTTTTTTGAATTGGGCCAGACCCGACACAACCATTTTGGGCTGGGCCGGCGCTGCCTGCCCATTAAACAGTGGGCTTCTCCACTGTTCACATGCAACGTGAACAGTGGAGAAGAAGACGCAGAAGAAGAGAAAGGAGGTGGAGGAAGAGAGGGAAGAAGGCTGACCTACAATGGCTCACTGTGTTGCTGGCGGCGGTGGAGGTGGCAGGACGCAGCTGCTAGTGACGGTGGAGATGCCGGCGATGACGGTTCTCACCGTTTCTTCCCCTGTTTTTTCCTCTCCCGGTTCTCTCCTCTCTATCCCTATTCTGCTCTTTGATCTTCCCCTCTTTCTTCTCCTCTCTTGTTTTTTTTTCTCTTTCCTTTTTTTTTGTTTGTTTTGCCCCCTGTTTTTATAGGCAAAAACAGGGGAGTGACATGGCTGGGACGACCATTGTGCTGCCGCCCCTCCAACACGTGGAAAGTTTTTTTTGGGCAAGTGGGGTTGGTCGGCGTCATTTTGAGAGAGAAATGGCGGTGGAAAACAGAGGAAGAAAAATCTTCTTCTTCCCCTGCTTCGCGCGTCCAGGGAAAGAAGAACACATATGGTGCCATTCAAAACGGCACCGTTTGTGCTTCTTCTCCTTTTTTTTAATGAACAGTGTATGAAACGACGTTGTTTTGGATAAAAGGCGTCGTTTCATTTAAAAGTAAATGGCGACAAAAACTTATATCAAAGTCCAAATTAGTCTTCAATTTGTAATTTGTTCAATCAAGTCCTAAATTGTAATTTTGATTTAAAAATCAATGCAATTGCATCCCTGCCAAAAATCAAACAGCGGCCCTCAAGTTGGCCGCCTTTTTTACTTTGGTCCTTGGTCTTGAATTTATGTCATTGGACCCTCAATTGATCAATAAACTTCTAATTTCTTCAATTTGGCCCTTGATACGGTTTAATTACAGCCCCTCTATTTACACGCATTTTCTAGTTTGGTCCTTGGTTTCGGATTTCTTTAATTTAGTCTCTAATTTGCCATCAAACTTCAATATTTATGCAATTAAGCCCCTAATTTGACCAAATTAACTCTCAAAAATTATAATTTGATCCTAGAACTTTAATTTCTTCCAATTAAAACCCAAATTCACTCCAAAATCAATTTTTCTTGCAATCAAATCCTCTATAGATTCAATTAAACCTTCAATAAAATTTAATTAAGTGCATAAATGTCTGATTTTGGACTTTTCTTCCTCAAATTGAATTTTCTTTGTCAATAGGGCTCTTATCAGTCAATAAAATACTGCCAAATTTTAATTTTTTTTATTTTTAAACCTCCTCAACCAATTTTGACCATTTTCTAAGCGCTTTGGCATCCTTTTTTCACTGTTATATTTTTTGATAATATTTTTTTATTTTTTTTCTAAAGAGAGAAAAATGTGAATTGTGGAATAACCCAAAAATGGGTTATGACATTAGGAAACACCAAATTAATGGTAAAGCCCTAAGTACATGAAAAAAAGTCTCAATCAAGGGACTTAAAGACCCTCCAATGATAAAATCAGTAACTTTATGGGAAAGACAAAAAAATAACTTAAAAGAGCCTTAAATTCTAAGGATAAGTGATGTTTGCTCTTATATTTTAGAATGATTAATACTTTGAAATATATGTAAGCTCTTAAAAAAATTAAAAAGTTCTGAACCCTTACCTGGATGGTTCAGAGAGTATTTATAGCCCTGAACTTTGTGGTTTTAGAGAAGGAAATGACTGAAAAGTTTCTTATTTTTTTGTAGTATTAATGAGGGATAAATATCTCTTACATATCATTTAAGAGACCTTTTGTACATTTATAAGTATAGGGAGATCATTACCTCTTATATAAATGATTGATATAATTGTAGGATTTCTTAGTTATAGATACTCAAAACATGAGATGTAACCTGACCTAGATTAAAAGGCTTGACGGTTCATCCAACCTGTTACACTTTCAACTTAGATGTTCATCTAAGACCTTACATATTCCTTTGGGTTCACTTGATGGCTAAACCCAAGTATGTTGGGTCTAACATCTTGTCAAGCCCACAATACCTTGGGTTCAGCTGATGGTTAAACTTAAGTATATTGAGTCTGACATCTCACCAGATTCATGTTACCTTAGGTTCAACTGATCAGTTAACCTAAGCATGTTGGGTCTGGCATTTAGCTAAGCCCATGTTATCTTGAATTTAGCTAACCGTTAAACCCCAAGTATATTTAGGTCTAGTATATCACCAGACTCATTTTTTTTTTAGGTTTAGCTCATCGCTGAAACCAAGTGTTTTGGTTCTTGACGTACGTATCACTCATCCATTTTGTTATAGACGTTTCTCTAATCATAAAAATGTATACTAAAAATAATTAACTTATCAGGTGGGAAGGTTCTACCAAACAATAATGGTGCTCTGGCATAGAAGTCAGATTTATTAAAAGCACCAGAAGAAAATAGAAACAATCAAACAGAAACGTAACAGATGAAGTCACCAAAAGAGGAAAGTTAAAAACTAAGCTATAGGTAACACACATTTGTTCATAAAATTCAGATGTCTTCTACGATGCCTTCAAATGCTTGTCGTTGTAAACAACTTTTGAGTTTCTAGGATTAATCTAAATGTTTTGCAATGTACACTAAAAGATTTTATCTTTTCTTTTTAACATTGTAGAACTTGTGAGTGCCAGCTATAATATATATATATATATATATATATATATATATATATATATATATTATTAACGTGGGTGTCCGGGTCAGTTTGCGAGCACATCGACTAATCTCACGAGCCTTGAAGTTAACGACCATGTAAGCCTCCAGTAAATATCATATTAACAACCACATGACTCGAACTTGAAATTACAGGAAAAGCAAACCTCTTGATCCCTAACTTTTATTACTGGGATCAACTCTTATTACTGGATTACCTGCAAGATGATTAGCTATAATATTTTTAGTTAAATCGTAACTGATCGAAACATCTTTTTTTTTCTTTCAGTTATTTGAAAGCCCAGTGAACTTTAGGCTACTAACCTGGATAGCCTTACTTATTTCAAAATCCCACAGGGCTCTTCCTCCTGTTTGTATAATGCTTATTTGCTTTATGGTGTGGTTTATCCATAACTAGAATGCCCAGGTTTAGAAAAAAGAAAAATAGAGTTGGAACTCGAAATTATAAACGTTCATGAATCCTTGGTTGATTCCATGATGAATGGGGTTCAATATTTTTTTTATGGAGGTTACTGCATGACAGTGGCAGTGTGAAGGGAGCTCGTGACTAAGAGAGGGGAACATCTTCCCATGCAAATATACCCTTAGTTGTCAAAACAATAATAAACAGCTACTTCCAAATAACCAATCCAATTACTAAGGAATTAGTGTACAAAATTATCATTCTTTTAAAACAATAATTTGGAATGACAAAATGCCCTTGACAGAGGGAACCCACGCAAGTTGAGAATAACATCTCATTCCCTCTCTTAATCCTGTGATAACTCCTTAAAGAAACCGAAAAACGACATATGATGCCCATGTGCACTCCCTGCACCCACTGCACACTTGACTCCATTGAGACCTCCCTCTCTCTGTCCTTCTTCAGACCTCGCTACTCGCTAACCTATCCAACTCATAACCTTAATGCAGACAAACATCAACCAATCATATTTAAACCCTCTTTCACAGATGTAGCACGTCGTTGAGACCTAGGCAAACAATCTCACTTTCCTCTCTACACCCCCGTTCTCTGCAACTTTTATGACATGCATCGTATGCAACAAAAACGCACTTGTAAAAAATACCTCAAATCATTAACGGCTTGTTTGAACCAATTCTATACTAGAAGTAATTCCAACTATTTACGTAGATTGAAATTAATTTGATTTGCTACTTGAATCTTTTGTTTTGAATAGGATATAAAATCGTGAAATACATTTTACTTGAATTAATAAAAGTACATCATTTACTTAACTTGTTATTACTCTAAAAAAAGGAAAAAACACTTTTAAACTTATGTGTGAGAGAGAGGAGGGTGTTGACGAGATTAATTTTTAAGATGTGAATCCTAAGTAAATCACACCTCTTCATAAATCTATAAAATTTTCAATTTTAATTGTTTGTAGAATTCATTTATAATTAAATCTTCAATTCTTAGCCTTTTGTGGAAAATATTTTTTGGGTATGTATGACTTGAATTATTTCCTTATGTATGATAGCTAGCTCTGATCTCTCAGTTTCCTCTGAAATGTCCTTAATGCAAAGACTGGAATTTTCACTATTCTATAAAGGAGAAAATTACCCACCAATCTATTATTGTTAATGGTTTTCCTATGCGAGCACAATTAAACCTAGGGTTAGCTAGGTTTCCAGCCAGGTGGCTTTTTTCTCTTATTTTTGGTACCACTATTTTAATTTAGTCTCTAATTCTTTTGGCATATGGCTTATGCTATCGAGAAGATGTATAAAAATCATGACGTGATAATATTCTCTTTGTGATTAATTAAAGGCATATAAATTATCATATGAAATACTTAAATGGATGATTTGTAATACTTAAATGCAGATTCCTGTAGTAGGTAGAAAACTTTGGAGGGATTATCACGAGGACAGGGAGAGAAAAAGTGATAGAAGAGAACACAAGCAAATGGAGTTATGTGGCGGAAGATATATTGAAACGGCAACAAATCTGATGATGAAGATAATAAATACAAGAAAAAAGGGAATCGATGTTGTGATGTATCTGACTTATGTGTCCTTGGAAACCAATCTGTGTGTGTCTTATGGCTTAGTTTAATTCTCTGATAGGAATGTCAGAACTGAGGTGCTGAATGGGAAAAGGTGCTCACGTTCTTCCATGCAGTTTTAGCCACACTACCTTTCGCACCTTAACCGGATTCATGCTCTAACTAATCTCACCACCCAAAGCTCCAAAACTACCATTATTGATCTCTCCCTCTCAGAAAAACAAACGGTTTATTATAATTAATTCCATCTTAACTTAAAAGTTCTAGACAAACACATCCCAGTTGTCCATGCTAAAACTTCTACAGCTTGTCCTAAACTTAAGAGTAGAAACCAAAATTTCTTCGTTGAAGATACCGGGGGGATTCATTACGATTGTGCATATAAACGAACTGTACTATTTCTTTGAGCACATGAAAATCTCAAAATAAATGCACGAAGATATCAATATCATTAGTAAACGTGACAATATGAGTGCAAAACAACAATGAATTGAACTGTTCAGTCATATAGATTATCGTAATCCATTCTTAATTAGTTACCTTCCCATGGTCAATAACGATGGTCGATGGAATCAACAATATTTAATATATATTATAAACAAGATATTGTGCAAGATAGATGAACTCTTAATGTTTTTCTGTCATTTTTTTTCTTAATAGTGTTATTGTTACATGCACCCTGCGAAATCATAAAGGATTTAGATATAGCAAAAGTGATCAAAGATCAAAGAGAAGAGGTCATGTGATCTCAAGATTAAAGATGGGAAAAAAGAAAACCAAAAAGCAAAGAGGAAATCAAGCAACATAATAAAGAAGGGGCAAGACGGCCAGTAATATATCCAATAACACTCGGGATTCAGCAACTACTTTACCTTAGGCCGGTCACCAAGCCTGAGTTCAAGATCCAATTCTTCTACAGCGCAAGGGCTAATTTCAAGCACCTCAGACTTGTCGACTGAATTAGACTTTAGAGAGAAAGGTAATGATATTTTATCGATCCTCCGCTTCTTGCAGCTCGAAGGATCCTCCTCACTGTCCGTTATGCTTGGGCGAGCACGTCGAACTACCAAATTCAAGCTGACAGACAAATCTGTTTTGACACGGTTTACTTTTCCTGTACATCCTGATTCCACTTTCCTTGAATTCTGCTCTCCTTCAGTGCTCAGATCAGAGATATGATAACATCTTTCTGTAGCTAACTTAGTCCGTGGTGGAGGAGAAGATCTAGGGGATATCTTTTGTTGTTCTTCAACAATAAAAGAAGAAAAAGGAGGGGAAAAACCCTTTATTCGGCAATTCTCTTGAGTAGGTGTAGTTGAAACCCTAGAAGAAGAAGGTGGGGATGCAATAGGACCAGGATCAGAATTAGGGTTAGGGCTAGAAACCAGATTACAAAGCTGAGATGGGTATTGAAAACCGAAAGATTTATAGGGATTTTGAAGGTGACTGTGAGGACTTTGATGCTCCTGTTGAAGGATTTCATTGTGAGGACTTGGAGATTGCTTTAGTCTAGCTCTATCCCTCCTGTGGACATTCATATGACCTCCTAGAGCTTGAGCAGACCTAAATTCTCTTCTACAAAAGCTACAAGAATAAGATCTTGGAGGCCATATACACCCTCCAAGAGGCCCAGCTGCATCTTCGGCGAAAGCTTGTTCTTCCCAAGAATCATCAAATGAAGGATTAGTTGAAGCCTGGAAATGAGAATTCAAACTATGCTTTTGCTTAGTCAACATCCAATACCGAGCTTGCTCCATATATTGGACAATATCTGGAGAGTGACCCTTCAAAGTTTGAAGAGTATACAGGATTATAGAACAAGTGTTAAAAAGGCATAGAAAATGAGAGGAGATGGGATATGCAAGAGGGACAGAGGAAAGGCTTAGCTGATTGCTTAGAGAAATTGTCTGGTAGATAGATTGGTGGGTACTCTACTTGGTTGTCTTAGTGTAGCTACTTTTTTGGTTTTTGTGAAGTGGTTCTCAACAGTCTACTGTATAGAGGGCTCAAAATTTTCTTTTCTTTGCAGTCAAGGGGGAACAATCGTTTCGTATTCACTGAGTGGGTCCATGAGTCTTGCTTGCGCAGTTTATCTGTGCTTAGAGACAAACTGAGATCATGCCTGACTGAAATCTCCTTGGAAAGACCCAAGCAAAGGACGAAAAGATGCTTTAAATGTGCACATATTTTTTCTACACCCTGTATAGATACCTTTGGACTCGAAACTACTACTATACTATACTAAGCGCTATTTTGATATTTTCCTTTGCGGATCGCCCTCTTCAAAGAATGTCCATTAACACTAGGAAAATGGGTTATATTTCAAAGAGAAGAATGCACATGCTCTGCTTCTTTTACACTACTCCTTCCATATATATATTTTTGGTTGTTGTGATATTAAGAGAACATATGAACAGGGTTTGTTTTAATGCTTCTAGTGGATGTTCTGAGTTTTTTTGCAGAAGATCGGGCCTTGGGCTTAAGGTTAATGTTAAGGAAAGGACAACTTTAGTCATTTGTGATAAACTTATTTCAGGAGTTGTATCTTTGTTGCAGGGTGATCTTAAAGTTTCAGTTGTCTTGCTTGGTTATTTGTGTTCCTCAGTTGTATTTGTTAGCATAAACTTTGTTGCTTATATAAAAAAAAAAACACTAGGAAAATAGCGTCGAGAAATATTACTCTACCTTAACCCTTTTGTTTAACCTGCATGCACTTATTAAACAGCTGAAAATAATTCTTGCATTATTCATGTTAGAAACTTGCTGAGAGTTTCAACAAAAAAGAAAACAAAACAAAACGGTTGCCATAACCTGTCCACTGTATTTAGAAGTTTTCGAATAACATTTGTTTTGAAGCATTGCGCGCAGTAAGAATATATACTGATATCATCAATTTGCTAATGATTTTGTTGCGTTGATGAAATCCGGGTTGCTCTTGCCACTATCTAGGTCGGCTGCGATACGCTATAAGCTAGTTTGAGTTCTTTATAATATAAAAAAATATTAAAATGATGATATAAATTTTTAAAAATTAATAAAAAATTAAAATTCAGGTTATTAATCTAAATAAATTTAATAAACTTGATTAATTTAATAATATAATTATGAAAAAATCCAACGATAAAAAAAGAAAAAAAATTAAATAGCAATGATTAATAAAAAAAAATATTCAAAACTTAATTACCAACAAATCAAACACAAAAGAATAAATTGAAAAAAAATAATTTTAAAAAATAAAAAAAAAACTTGACTCAAGTCATCATATTAAATTTACAGCTCGGTTATGAGGTTAGGATAACACTATATAAATTTTTTTAAATAAAATAATGGAGGTCAACCCTCAAGCAAAAAAAATAATGAAAGTTGAAATTGATGATAAAATAAAAAAAATGCAAAACAACTTGAGTCAACCTAAGTTAACTTAAGTAACCCGCGACCCGGGATATGAGATTTGAATAACCCCATGCAAAAAAAAAAACTCACAAAGTTGAAGTTCCAATAATATAATATTAAATGATGAAATTAAATTTCTTTTAAAAAAAGACCGAAGTCAAACTGGGCTATTCATTAAAACCTGTGATCTGGGTCATGAAATTAGGTTACCCTATACAAGGCAAGACCAAAATAATCATAAAGCAAAATTCTCAATCATAAAAAATAGAAATTAAAAGAATAAGGATAACATTTGGTATAAAAAATAAATGAAACAAAATAATGATGGATGAAATTGAAAAATAAATAAATAATAAAATTATAAAACAAAAAATAGTAATCAAAAGAATAAGGATCAAATCTGGTATAAATATTAAATGAAATAAAAGAATGAGGGATGAAATTGAAAAATAAAAGAAATCAAGAAAATAATAAAAATAAATGACAATCAAAAGAATAAGAACCAAATATGATAGATGAAAAAATTGAAGGAGGATGAAATTAAAAAACAATTCTAATTTTATAAATTATTTCAAATAAAAAAAATTAAGAGTGAATTTGAAGTAAAAATAAATTGAAATGTTTCTTTGAAAAATTAGAGGTTTGACATGAAAATTGAATAGGAAGAGAAATGAAGCGAAAACAAATATCACAAATGCCAAATCGGAGTTTATTCAATTAGGATAATGCCTAACAATTATTCATTTATACTAGGTGGATTTATAAATATCAAATTAATTGATAAATAATGAATTTGTGTATTCAAACCATGAACATGCAACACCACAAATCAAAACAACATCACCAAATAACATAACAAATCAAAAGTAATATCAATATATCAATTCAAAAACAATATCAAAACATAATAAATCAAACATAATATAACAATTCAAAAACAACGTCAATCTACATAAAAATTTCATGTCGAGACCAAATTATTATGCTTTAGATAAATTTGTTGTAATTCAATCCTCTCAGTCGCATCTTAAGATATTGATTACAATTTTATTCTACCTTAAAAAGTAAATACATCGGCAACTTCATATTTTAAGGTTTTCATACAATGGTGTGCACCCCAACATTTCAAATATTTTAACATAATCATGATCAATAAATCAATAATTAATTAAAAACCATAAAAGAAACTAACAAATATTTGAAAGTGTTGAAAATTTCTCACAACACTTAGTGTACAAAAACGACCTCCACGAGTAGTTGGATTCGATTAGAGCAATTGGAATTGTGGATGACAATGTCGGGGTGTGTAGCTCACACGCTGCCAACATTGCTGGATTATCACGTGTGGGTACATGTATCACTGTTTTGTGGTGGTGCGTGGAAAACTTGGTTGGATGCGCAAATCCTTCCTCCTCCTTCCTATGCCAGTGATAAGCTTCACCGCAAGTTGTGGGAGGAGATCATGTTGCCTAAAGTTTTGGCTTTTCTTTCTTTGTCTCTCCTTGCTTGATCGGTATGTTAATGGTTGATGGTTGATGCTATTGCTATTTGAAGGGCTATTGGTCACCTGGAAGAGGTGGTATGTGCTGCTGTGAATAGGGTCAAGTGGTTGTTAGAGTTAGTGGCTCCGGTTTGGAAGAGGTGGTGGTTGCTGCTGTTAGTATTGATAAAGGTTGTTATGGCAGCTGGCGATTAGCGGATGTGGCTTGTTTCTGACATTACGAAGGCAGTGGCAGCAAGCATGGTTTCAAGATAAGAGAGAGGGTTGTCATATTTTTGTTCTTCTCTATTTTTGTTCTTTCCTCTTTTTTTTTTTTCTATTTCCTTTTTAAGATTGGGTTCTCTCTTCATCTTCTTCTTTTCTTCTCTTTATTTATCTTTTTTTTTCTTACATTCAAAATATTCCTCTCCCCTAAAATTTATATCCTCTAAAATATTTATCTTCCCTAATTTGTTTTTTCTTTTTTAACTCCATTTTTTTCTTCCCCTTTTTTTGCTTGTGTGTAACTCTATCTCTATTTATATTCCCCTATATTTTTCTTCCTCTCATATTATCCAATTTTATACTCTTTTATTTGATCCCTATCTCTTAATCCTTTAGTTATTTGGACAGAGTCAAAACTGTGTTTATTTTTGGCCCATCTCTCATTGTATAATCATTGTGTCACCCCTCATTTCTTTTGCTTATTTTTCTTCAATCTTCTTTTTATTTCTTTATATTTTTATTACAAAAAAATTATCACTATAAAACAACAAACAAAAAGGTTGAAATTATAGAGGCGCCTTCTCTCAACACAAGCTCATCGAGAATATAAAGGTTGCTGATAGAGCGAGAGTCCCTTCTAAGCAAGATGTATATACTGGGAAGTATATTACATACTAGAAGTTCAACTACAACATGTAAAAATAAACAACAATAGATAAAGTTTGAATAATTAATTTTAATAAAGGAATGAAAATTCAGGTTTATAAATGTTAAGGCTACTCACACGATAACATCTATGATGAAATGGAGTCAGGTTTTCAAAATTCATAAATGAAAGCATATGATTAATGCCTGATTTAGAAAATTCAAGGTTAGTATATGCATAAATATTTTTTTTAATAGTTAGTTTGGTTAGTTTTTTAATTTTAATAAACTAATTATTTTATAAAATTGACATACAAGGAAAAAACATTTTGGGAGGAGGCTGACAACGGCGTGGCCAAGAGAGTATAAGAGAATCATAAAGCCATTAGGTAAGATTGAATTCAAATTGTAATATTTTTTTAAAAGAAATATTAAAATTTTATTTTTTGTTATCTTATTTGATTTTTTTTATATGAACCTTGTTGTGTGATTTCTGAAACGATACTCAGAAAAAAGTAAAGAAATATGCAAAACATAAAGGTCTTTTAGGCTAGGAAAACGTGGCATTGAGGGATTTCAAACCTCTAAACGTCTCCGAAGATATTTGGGATGCTTATATCCAGCATGTGATGTCGAAACATTCCTTAAAGCGGTCAATTCCTTTCATTTCATATGCAAAACGGATGATGAGATTCTATTTTATATGATAATTATTTTTTAAATTGTTGTATTATATTAGAATATTTAACTAACAGTAGGTTCTTTTTGCAGGCTATGGTGTTTTCTAATTGTTTAATTGTCTGATATAACTAAATTGTTGTGTTTTCTAATTGTTGGTCTGTTTAAGGTTTAAAAATTTTTTTTTTCAGTAAAGAGATTCTTATCTTATCAGGTAAAAATCTAAAAACAATACTAACCTGTGTTTCTTAGCAGGTTATTCCTCAATCTAATACCTTCTCCTCATCTATTCAATTCATACCCTGTATATGTAAAACTCTCTTCTATGCAGTGAATCCAAAACGAAATTCTATTCATTAATAATTGAAAAAGAGATGGCCAACAGCTGCTCACCATTAAACACTAAATTATTTCTTGCAAACCAAATAGTCCACAAGGTTGCAAAGAAAACCAACTTCCATTCTTCGACTTGGAACTTTCCCGAGCTGTAGCTTAGTCATTGATTGTAGAAGTCTTAAAGAGATTCAAGAAAAGCGATTAAAACTACTCTAAACCAAAACACCAGGAGGAATGACAGTGGATGAGAAGCTGTAATGTTGATTTAGGGAATCTGTTGCAGGAAGAACATCTTGCTACTTCTATATTGATGAGATTTCTTCGGGCTAGAAATTCCTTTATACAGAGTCGATTTTTCATAGCTAACCAGCATAGGATTTTTGTTTTTTGAGGAAGCCATACTTGTCCATATATTAGCTTTCCAGTTACCATCACCTTGGAATAGAATTCTATCTAATAATCAGCTGCAACTTCTTACAGTAAAAATCCTATCTTTGCTCGCTTCCTAAATCTTCTTATCTGACTTTGCTTCGGATAATATCTGTGATTGAATAAAATCCTTCAAAACGTTAGCTGATGCTCATTAAGAACCCGCAACTCTCTCCTCCAGGTAAGACTCCAAGTATAAGCACCTTCCACCCATGCTCCAAAGCTTGAAATTCGGCCTGCTTGTGAAAAATTGATAATGCGAACAACCTTAGAAATTTATGTGAGAAAATAGAATTTCATGTCAACTTATATATCCAAAACCTCACTATTTTCCCATCTCAATAGTGATGGTAATAATATTCTTGTTATAATATAGTAAAAACAATAAAATGATAATTTTCACAATGGTAAATTTTAATAACAAGAAGTGTTGATGGTAATAATAATGATAAAGGTAATGCTAATTGTAACGATGATTAATGAAAAATAATTATTATTGTGATAATAATAATAATGATGGAGTTTCGATGATGAGACAAATATGAATGATGAAGTTACAGTTAAAATGGTATTATTGTGATGCCAAAAAGTCATCGTGAGGATCAATATTATGATGCTTGCAAGCTTTAACTTGAGCTCCTGAATCAAACTCCACCTTCCTGAAACTCAGGTCCCAAGCTAATTTTCGCAGCAGCTAAAGCGAATGTTACAGATCACCAAATCGCTTTCGGATTCTACAGCTCCTATTTTAGATTATTTTTATTGTAACTTCTTATAGAAATCAAACTCACCGTTAGTCGACATATTTTTGTAATTTAGCACACCCACCTCTGTGATTGGATTAATACACGTGTAAAATAAACAAATCTGTGTATTTAATAATATGAAAACAGGGGCGAAGCTGGTAGGTTGTATTATTAACCTTGAATTCTGGGTCTAATTGTTTCTATCATTTTGCCCATCACACGGAACATATTGGCATGTTATTTTCTTTAGTGACCTTCGAGATGATTATATCCGTAACGGCAGCAAATCTAGAAAATTGCACCTCCTTTTTTTTTATTAATATTTCTGTTCAAAATGGATCTTGAGTATATATTTTTTT
>Ga0325414_1000800_pt1 | contig 27923 bp, 13 predicted proteins | sample PopdelMetagenome_8_FD_206183 | JGI IMG/M metagenome (GOLD analysis project Ga0325414, IMG submission 206183) | Populus deltoides microbial communities from Bellville, Georgia, United States - Leaf-PdKOR-R3 | ecosystem: Host-associated > Plants > Phyllosphere > Phylloplane/Leaf | place: USA... | reverse complement strand
AACCCAAATTCAAGTAGCCCAGCATCAAAAGAACCATTAAGGGCTTTTCCTATCTCCAAGTTCCAATTGTAGGCAAATAAACATCCTTGAACCAATTTCAAATTGATTGCTAATTTTTAACTCCGACACAGCTTCAATCATTCCAATTTGACTCGTCAAGGCCCTTTGTAGTTGTTTCACTCTCGCTCTTGTCATTGGACCATCTGAATCCTCTTGCATATTAGTTTTAGCTTTACAAGATGGATTATAATTCCCATGATGCACATCATTTAGTTGACATTAGAAAGAACTTAGTGTCTAGATTATTATTAAGAAAAAAAGAAGGGTTTAAAATGGTTTTTAAAATGATATTTTTTTTGGAAAAGGGTTATCTATAAATGACCTTAATATACATATAATGATCATTTTAACCAAGGATGATGATGATGATGATTCTTCTTTCTTACTTGAGCCTTATGATATATGACATGCTAGGTTAGAATATATAAATTATAGTTCTATACAAAATATTAATTAATCTTGAATTATTACTTTCTATGGTTTTCGAGAAAAATTATAAATGTGAAGTTTATGTATAATCTAAATTCATAAAGACTTTTTAAATAATTAAAAGAAGTAGTGAACATATAGATTTAATTCACTCTTATATTTGTGATTTAAAATTAATATGAACTAGAAGTGATAAAAAAAAGTATTGTATTACTTGTATAAATGATTGCACAAGATATTATTATACATCTTTGTTAAGAAGCGAAGATGATAAGGCTCTTAAAATGTTTAAGCATAACAAGATTAAATTTGAAAATTAACTTTATAAAAAGATAAATGTAATAATAAGTGATAGAGTAGAGAATACGAGGCAACTTTTTATAAATTTTATTCTCAAAATTGTATTATACACTAAATTTTAACTCCTTATTTACTTAAAAGAAATGGCATTGCTAAACATAAACTAAAACAAATTATGAATATCATGTAGATAAGTTTAGGAGCACCTTAAAACTTATAAGGGGGAGGTAATCTTGACTATCAATTATATATTTAACTAAGTACCTTATAAGAGATTGAAAAAGACACCATATGAGTTATAGAAAGAAGAAAACTTTCCTATAAATACCTCTAAATGTGGGTGTGTCTTGCTAAAGTAGCGTTACTTGATCCTAAAAAGATGAATATAGGATTTAAAACTATGGATTGTGTATTCATTAGATATACTTATAAAAGTAGTGTATATTGGTTTCGTACACAAGTCAATCATTAAGGGTATTCATCCCAAGAATAGAATAAAAAAAAATACTATTTTTTTTTAAGATGTGCCTTCTTTTAAGAAAGTACAAAAAAAAATTGTTAATTTAAAAGGATGAATGAAGCAAGCTCATGTGATCATAATCAAATTATAAATTAAAGATCTATGGAAGATGATGAAATTTAGATGTGAAGGAGTAAAAAGAAAAATGAGCATTGAAGCTACTTCGAGATAATGTTGTAAACTTTGTATTAAAAGACAACAGTTAATATTGAGATTGAGTTCATCATATAAAATCATACGTGGAAACTAATGAATCTTTCACCCAGAAGTAAGACATTACCATAAATAGATCTTTAAAAGGAAGATCAAAGATGATGGAACCATTGAAAAATACAAAGTAAGATTTATTATTGAAAGATTCAAACAACAAAAAGGTATGTACTATTTTGACACATCTCACTTGTGTCAATAATAACTTTCATATGGATGTTAATAGCTAATGTGGTTATTAACAAGCTTGAAATACATCAAATGAATGTAAAAACAAAACCCTTCTAAATGGTGAACTGGAGTAAGAGGTCTATAAGAAACAACTCGAGGGGATTGTCATTAAAAGGAAGGAAAAGAAATTGTGTAAACTTGTTAAGTCATTATATGGTTTGCAAAAAAAAAAAAAAACTCCAAAATAATGGCATGCAAATTTTCACAATAATATATTGTAAAATTTTTTTAAAATCAACAAGGTTGATAAATTTGTTTATGTAAAAAATATAAATAATGGTTATCATTGTATGTCTTTATATGAATGTCATGCTAATTTTGAACAGCAATGAATATAAGATCAAGTCTATCAAGAAAATATTAAATAGTAAATTCGATGTAAAATATGGATATTGTAGATGTTATACTAAGAATGAAAAAAATTGTCCTAATTTCATTATTTTGAAAAACTTCTCAATAAATTTTTGAAAGGTGACAATAATATTGTAAAGAATCTATTGAATATAAAAGTATATAAGTCCAAAAACCAAGGTAATTGAATACATTAATTAGAATATTATTGAATAATTAAAAGCTTAAGGTATGTTATGAACTATATAAGATCAGATATTATATACTATGTTAGAAAGTTGAGTATATTTACCAATAATCCTAGTATGAATTATTAGAAAGTAATAAATAGAATATTTAAATATTTAAAATACACCATGGACTATGACTTGCATCATGCTGGTACTTGACAGTAATACAAAGTTATAATGATGCAAACTTAATATTCAAGAAATTTCTAAAACTATGAAAGAGGGATTGATTAAATCTTAGGGAGAAAGAATACATAAAGAGCAAGAAGTGTTTTTAGGGTTCTTGATTGAAACTGTGCAAAGAAATTTCTAAAATTATGAAAAAAGGATTAAAGATTTTTCTTATAGAAGATGAAGAATAGAGAGTAATTTGAGAAATCTAAATATAATGCCTAAAAGTCAGAGCACAAGCTACTTTTAAGTTTAATTAATTGGATAAAATTATTAAATGTAAAACATGTTTTAAACCATGGTCGATAGTTTTAGGGAAAACAATGTCTTTTGCCAAATTATATTTGATTGATTTGATCAATCAATGCTAAGTGTAAATATGATGGGGGAATATTCCTTCATTTAAGAAATAAAAGAATATGAGTGGCATTATTTACACTTCAAATAAATATCAATGTGTCAATCATAAAAGAACAATGACTTTTCATAACAAAACAGGGGAAAAGCTAAAGTTGATCGAGTTTAGTAAAATCGACTATACTAAAGGAGTCTTAATCAACAAAGAGGTTGAAAAGGTAGTTGATTAGACGATCACGAGTCATAATCAACCAAAGAAAAAGTGATCAAGCATAAGAGTTTGAATAAACACAAAGAACTGGGAAGCTTAAACCTATTCAGAACAAGAGATCTCAATAGAATAACTAATAAGAAATCATAAGATTAACTTAGGATTCACGTAGTATCAATAGAGAAGGAGTTTAATTTGTATTAAAATTCAATAAAGTCTTCTTACTTAATATCAATATCTATATATAATTAGGATTTGCATGTTTAGATAGGATTCAAACTTCGTATAAATAATAAAAGATCACTCAGTCACTATGAATGATAGACAATCTCATATATGTAATTTAACATTTTACTAGTTTTAGTATTGATTATTTCTTTACAACTTTATTTACATTTTTTTAAAATTTTCCTAGAATTTAATTATTGTAATCTCCTTTTCTCTTTTTTCATAAACCCATCATTTTTTACCATCATTAACAAATGATGGGTTTATGAAAGGTTTAAGGTTTTATATTGCCATACTTCACTTGATTTTACAATGTTGCTACTTGTTTTATCTTAAGATGAAGTTTCTATTGTGTAGTTTCTTCTTTTTTTGAAGGTAGAGACAAATAGCATATTGATCAAAAGAATATCTAAGTGATTGACAAGTATTAATAATAAAAAATAATTATTAATAATTGATTGTTTTTTAATTTACATGTTTTCAATTAATAATTTTCTTACTTTAAGGTTGAGACTAAGTTTTCAAAAAAGTCAAAATAAGTTATTAAATCATTTATTTTTTTAATTTTATCATTTATCTATATAAATTTAGAAGTAAATTTGAAAAATAAACTTAATATTCAAAACTATGTTAATGTGTTGTAAAAATAAATAAATTTAATTTTATTAGTTTAAACCTAGATTTAGGTTAATTTAAAAAAATTTATAAACAGATACATAACAAAGTATAAGTATAGACATTAACTTGTGTAGTTCTTAAATATCTATTAATTTTGTTTTAAGAGAGGAAAAATTAAGTTGAGCACTCTAAGGTTTGTATTTTTTTTTTAACTTTGTAACTAATTTTTTAAATATTATATTTTTCATTTTAGATCAAAACTTATTTTCAAAATAAATAAAATAATTCTACTCTCATATATATTAAAGTACTAAAGCTAACCATTGCCACACCATTCACTCTGTCTCACTCGCTCTCTTTCCTCTTGTTTCTCCTTTACTGTTATTGTTGGCCATACTTGCACCCACTATTGTCACTTCACATAGGCTATTTCTTTTATTTTTTTAAAAATAATTTGTTCTTTAATGGTTATGAGTTTGAGTCTTTTTAGAGCCACTAGAGACTTATATGATTATTAATTTTAGAACTCGTAAAATTAATCGAGATACATGAAAACTAACTCAAACACTATAATAATAATAATAATAATAATAATAATAAACAGCCCAATCAAATTAACAATCTCCCTTGATATCTCTCCATTTAATAAATTACTGGTTACATGGCCCGCGTGATGCTGCGGGTTAATTTTTTTTGCATAAAAAAGATAAAAAAAAAAGTTAAGATCTAAAAGTGTTAGGTCTTTCTGCAAAGCTATACCCAAGTGTCTTGGGTTTGGCTGCAACGCCTGACCTAGGAGTAATATTTATAATATTAATAATAACATTAAACTTGCATGACCCAAGTTTAAGTTGGTTTGGCTGCAATACCAGACCTAATAGCCTTAGATGTGGGTCTGGTTGCAAGGTCATGTCATAAAAGTATGATAATTAAATAGATTAATTAAAAAAACCAATAGAAAGAAAAAAACTAATGAAGAAAAAGAAAAAAATCTGAATTAACTGGGTAAAACCTTTAAACCAGGTTAACCCGTCAAACCTTATATTCGTGTCATGAAAGTTTGATAACTAAATAGAAAAAAAATTGACGGGTTAACCCGGAATTAACTGGGCTAACCCGTCAAACCCGAGATCCGTGTCATGAAAGTTTGATAACTAAATAGAAAAAAATTGAACATTACCAAACTAAATTAAATGAAAAAAATTAATCAAAAAAGAAAAAAAACAAATAAAAGGCATTAGCCTTTTACTAATGAGGAAAAAGAAAAAAAAATCTGAATCAACTGGGTTAACCCGTCAAACCCGAGATCCGTGTCATAAAATTCTGATGACTAAAAAAAAAATCACACTAACAAACTAAATTAAACAAAAAAATAATTAAAATAAAAAAACACAAAAAAAAACCCCATAAAGACATAAAAAAGAAAAAAATTAAATAAAAATAGAAAAAAAATTAAAAACAAAAATAAAAAAAGACAGCTAAGAATTTCACTGTGTATTATGCAGTACATAATAAAACACTGATGCATAAAAGACGTGGGGAAAGCTACAGTACTTTCCCCACGCCTTTTGCAGTATTGTTAACTAGTTACATGACCCGCGCGATGCTGCAAGTTAATTTTTTTTGTATAAATAAAATAAATCTAAAAATATTAGGTCTTTTTGTAAAATTATATCCAAGAGTTTTGGGTTTGATTTCAACGGCTGACCCAAAAGTAATATTTATAATATTGATAATAACATTAAACTTGCATGACCTAAGTTTAAGTGAGTTTGGCTGCAATACAAGACCTAATAGCCTTGGATGTGGGTCTGGCTGCAAGGTCGTGCCATAAAAGTGTGATAATTAAATAGATTAATGAAAAAAACAAAGAAAAAAAACCAATACGAAGAAAAAAAAACTAATGAAGAAAAAGAAAAAACATCTGAATTAACTAAGTTAACCCTTCAACTCAGGTTAACCCGTCAAACCTGCGATTCACGTCATGAAAGTTTGATAACTAAATAGAAAAAAAATATTGACGGGTTAACTAGGTTAAACCGTCAAAGCAGGTTAACTCGTCAATCCCGGGATACGTGTCATGAAAATCTGATAATTAAATAGAAAGAAATTTAACATTAACAAACTAAACTAAATGAAAAAAAATTAATTAAAAAGAAAAAAAATAAAAAAACTTTCCGGGTTAACCCGTCAAACTCGGGATCCGTGTCATGAAAATCTGATAATTAAATAAAAAAATTTAACATTAAAAAACTAAATTTAAAAAAATTATTAAAAAACAAGAAAAAATTAAATAAAAATAAAAAAAGAAAGAATTTTAGTATATGTTATTATTATTATATTATTGTAAGTATAAATATTATAATTATAATTATATAAATTATAAGTATAATTATATATATAGGCGTGGGAAGTATTACTTAGTAATAATGCAAGTACAAATTGGACACTCTCTTAATTTCCACTGCAGGGGTCACCATCATTAACCCATGACTGTAAAAATCTTTATTGGTTGGGTCTAAAGTAGACTTTAGCTTCACCAAAGCTTCAAGCTCTGTATTGTTTCTAGAAATTTGTAGTGGAGTTAACAGTGAAAGGAATGGAATGAGAGAAGCGAAATAACATAAAGATCTGCCTCCGATGGAGTTAAAACCACGGCAAACACAGTAGCACCAGCTCACTGTGCCATCAAAACCACGAGCCTCGTTAGCAACCCCTCCATCAACTGTGACAACCGTATGAAAAGGAGAGAGGAGAAGAGGGCCAAAGGTTAAAGTGTCTAAATCTCCCTCCATATGCCTCTGTTTGGCTCACCGCTGGTCAAGGAAGAAAGATGACTTGACAATCTACCTGATTCACCAGGTAACCTTCTCTTACAGTTGTTGGGGAGGAGGAAGATGAGATGATGGTGGCTAGAGTTTAAACTTGTTATTTACTGGAAGGGAACTTATGATATTTATGTTATTTTTATGTTTTATGAGTTTTTTTATTATTATTTTAAATATAATAATAGTTTTGTAAATAAATGTATATTTTTTATTGATTTTGTTTATATCAGTTCTTAATGATGTAAAATATTACTAGCCATTAAAATTTAGAATGAAAAATATAATATGTAAAAATAATAATTGTAAAAAAAAAAACCAAACCGTAAATGCTCAGGTTAAATTTCCCTTTAAAAATATCACCACTAGTTTCATAAAAAATAAAAAAAAAACAAATTGGATTGCATAATATATATAATTTGAAATTTAAACCTGAGAATAAGGATATTAATAAATTGGGTTGGAGCTGAATTTTACTCCACCTACTGACAGCCATGAATATCCATAATCATCACTCTTATATGTTTTTAACTTGGATCATATCAGATGGAGGGTTTTCTTCACCTGGTGAATTCACGTAGGCTACCCGATCCTTTTTTAATATTTTAATTATTTTTGTAAATAAAATCAAATCTTTAAAAGAAGCTCCATCCTTATGTACGAATTATAAAATCAAAAAGTAAAGTCTAAACTTCAAATTTATATATAAAATCATAAAATAAAAATACATATATTATGTTGGTAAATAAAACTATAACTCCATGAGATAAACAAAAATAAGTTAAAAAACCAAATTACCCTTCACCCATCGTATCCAACTTAAATTTATGTTAAGATTTTATTCATTTTTATTTGGTTTTAATCAACTAAGATATTGTGTTAATCAAATTAAATGATATTATTTAATTAATCGGCTGAATTTGCTATCCAAAGTTAAGTATTGCATTTTAAAGGGGGGAGGAAATTTGAATTTTTGTATATTTTTATATTGATATTAAAAATAATATTTTTAAACTAAGATATTGTGTTAATCAAATTAAATGATATTATTTAATTAATCGGCTGAATTTGCTATCCAAAGTTAAGTATTGCATTTTAAAGGGGGGAGGAAATTTGAATTTTTGTATATTTTTATATTGATATTAAAAATAATATTTTTAAATAAAAAATATTATATTAATATATTTTTAAATAAAAAATATTTTATAAATTAATTATTATAAAACTTTCAAATATCCCAACAGAAAATGCAAGGTGTGGGTGGCTGCAGTGAATTATTTAAAAAGGCACAGAGGATATGACGGGCCAATGTGTTCTTTCTATTGGCCAAAAATCCTTACTTTTCAACCGTCAATTTCTCATCACACAATCCTCCATCATATATGTTATATACCCATCCTTCAACCAGACATTTTTTCAACTACCCAAATAAAAGACACTCCCCTTTACTCTCTCCACATCTTTGTGCCCAAAAGATGGCAATGGAGATGGCCATAAGATCTTCATTGACAACAAGACTCTCTCCTCGTTCAACTTCTTCAACAACCAAACCTTCTTTCTTTAAACCTCATCAATTGAGACCCATCTCTGTATCACTGCCAACGTCAACCATCTCTCTCTTGTCTCTCTTTGCACCACCCAATGAAGCCAAAGCTCTTACTATTTCCAAGGACCAGGTTGTCTCTACGCTTACTGATGTAAGAAACACCACTCTCACAATCTTTCTTGATATGCAAATTCCTACTCAACCAAAGTCTTGAAGTTGTTTTCTTTCTTTCTTTAAAATCATTTGTCTGGCTCTAACTTGATTGCCCATTTGCTGAAATTGGCTGTGCTTGATAGGTGGAGAAGACAATCGATCAGGCTGTGGAGTTTAGTTCAAGTGTATTGGACAGTGCACAGAAAGTTTTTGAAGGTGTCACTAATAGTTTGAAGCCTGGCATAGATGTTGCATTACCAATTGCAAAGCAAGCAGGAGAACAGGCAGTGAAGATTGCTTCTCCTGCAATTTCTGAGGCTTCAAAGAAAGCCCAAGAAGCTATTCAAAGTACTGGTATTGACACAGAACCAGTTCTTAGTGCTGCTAAGGTTTGAACTATCAATTTTCTAGATTCATTTCCCCCCTTCAATTGTTTAGTTTATGTGTACATTGTTTGGAATTTGTCTTTTGATTGTTTCCTTAGAAAACTTCACGGTGTTGCGTTAATATGTATATAAATCCAATTGAATCCAGTAAATTTTTTGGAAATTAGAAGACCAGTGTGCTTGGAATTTTTTGGAAATTGTTAGACCAATTGTTTTGCTTCTGTGACCATATTGGTAGTTTGAGTCTTTTGTCTCCAGCATTTGTTTTTCTAACAATGGCGGCTTAGGATTTGAATTACCTCATCTCCATAACACGGTTGTTATTATGGTTCTTCAGATGTACGATGACTATATGGCTAAAATTTCTGATTACATTCATGATATTTATTACCCTTTGATCACAGACACTAGTAGGTGCTGCTCAACAGACAACTAAGGTGATTGAAGAGGCAAAGCCCATAGCTTCATCAACTGTTGAAACCATCACTTCGGCAGACCCCGTTGTGATTGTAGGAGCTGCTGGAGCAGTTTTTCTAGCATACCTCGTCTTTCCATCCATATGGTCTGCTGTCTCATTCGGCCTGCGTGGTTACAAAGGTGAATCTGCGGTTTATTTATTCTACAGGTGCTTTATTTATGTGAAATCTCTTGTTTGAACAAGAAATGTGAAACAACTTAATAATTCGTTTCATTTACATTTCGATGCAATCAGCAGTTCATGCGGTAGCTTGATAGTGATTTCAGATTTTCATACATGAGTTTCTTCTAGTTTTCATATTATGGGCTGTTGTTTCCAGGTGAGATTACTCCAGCCCAAGTCCTTGATCTATTATCTACAAAAAATTACATTATGATCGACATTAGATCAGAGAAAGACAAGGAAAAGGCTGGCATCCCACGCCTTCCCTCCAGTGCTAAGAACCAGATGGTTTCGGTCCCGTGAGTAAATTTTTTTATCTGAAAGCATAAATTTTCACTTTGTGATACAAAACACTTAGAGAAAAGAATAATAAAACTGCCAATTTTATGACCGCTGTAAGCTTAGCCCTCTTGCATCTGGGTTCATCTTGCTTGTCATGTGGTGTCAGATGACTGGGGTATAATGAATCATTCAGCTTATTCCAGGCAGTGTTTGTTTACAATCTTGGGATAGAAAAGATAAAAGACATTTAAAACAAAAATATATTTGGTTGATTAATTAGATCTAGATAAAAATATAAAAATAAATGTTATAATTTTATGTAATTTAAAAAACAAGAGGTATAAAAATGACTTATTTTCAAAAATAATATTTTTTATTTTTTATTCTCAAAATATTCATGTAAAAAACAATTAATTTGAAATCTGTCCAGCTATGGCATGTAAGGATAAAAGTAATTATTATCATAGTTTTAAAATTTAAATTGAAGGTCGACCTGGTGTAAGACACAAATCATGAGTCGGGAGGGTCAACCCCAAGTTTTTTTTTGAAAAAAGGATCAAAACGACATTTTGACTTTTTAAAAAAAAATAAATCAACAAGTTTTTTACTCGGGTTTTGACCAAATTCTTCTTTGAATTGACCATGTTATAGGTCAACGATCAAAACGATATTTTGACTTTTTTTTAAAAAAATAAATCAACAGGTTTTTTACTTGGGTTTTGATCAAATTCTTCTTTGAATTGACTATGTTATAGGTCAATCTATGTTTTTGACTTAGTCAGGTTAGGTCAATGCTTTTTTTATTCTTTTTTTTTAATTTGGACCTATCCAGGCCTAGGTTGTCTAGGCTAAGGACAACTCACTAGGCCAACTCAAGTTTTATAACTAGTATTATTATACTATTATTAATTTCAATGTTTAATATAAACTAAAATAAAAAAAAGTATTTAATTATTATTTTTTAATTATTGGTAAAATGTTTTTTTAATATTTTATTATGTTTTACTATCATCAACCAACCAGGATGCATGATCACTGTCTTGTTCATCATTATTAACACATAATTCTATCTTCATTTTCTATTCTGTCTTGTTTTGTTTTCTCTATTCCCAGCATATTTCTCTTTCACTTAACATGCCTTTTTGTCCTGATAGAAAACAATAGTGAAAAATAAAAAATATTGCATTCCATTTGCATTCCTTTTCCCTTCAAAAATATAATTAAAAAAATAATTTGAACAGAATGGCAGAACTTTATTATCTCCTCTTTAGTTGTGTTATTAATACCGCCTAAAAAGGTATTTTATTTTTCCTGAATTTGTATTGTTGTTAATGTTTCAGTTTGGAAGAACTGCCAAGCAAATTGAAAGGCATTGTCAGAAATGTCAAGAAACTAGAAGCTGAAATAGCAGCTTTAAAGATTTCATATCTGAAGAAAATTAACAAAGGTTCCAACATTGTCATCATGGACTCGTGAGTTCCTCCTCCTTGCCAGTCTTCAATTTATGATATTCAGTCTGCCTTGTAAATCTTATCCACTCCTTTCTTTCTCATCCTGTATTCTTCTTCAATGCTTTAAAAAATTCAGGTACTCGGATTCAGCAAAAATAGTTGCCAGAGTACTGACAAGTTTAGGTTTCAATAACTGCTGGACTGTTTCTGGTGGGTTTTCTGGAGGCAGAGGATGGTTACAAAGTTGGTTAGGAGCGGATTCATATAATGTATCTTTTACTGAGGTTCTCAGACCATCACGAATAATCCCTGCAGCAGCCGGACGTGTTGGAACAGCCAGCTCAAAGTTACTTCCGGGTGGAGATTAAATTCCCCCTCACCTGGTTAGAAATGCCCGAATGTGCTTTCTCGGTTAAGAATTGCCGTGTAGAAACATGTCTGGTAATTATCTTTTATAATCAGTGCGAGTGTATTCATTTTCCACCCATTTGCCCTTGCATTTCTTTTGTTGCTTGCTTGCTTCTATCAGATGAGCTAGCACAGAAAAAGTCTAATAGAGCACCATCAAAACAAGAATTTGCTCTCTTTGCTAAATTGAAGTATTCCTTCTTAAAACCACGGTTACATGCTCATGTTGCAACAGAAAACCAAATTGAAGTATTCCTTCTTATCAGAACTACCCAGCAACCTCCGTGTGAGTAGCTAGAGAGAGAACCAAGACAACCATAAAAAACCCAAGCCTTGTCTTTTTCTCTCTAAAACCACAACTTCTCCCCTTAATTTCTCTCACCCCAAACCTACATTTCCAATGTAACCACCACCATTTTCTTCATCTCAAAGCTCTCTATAAATGCTATTAGTTAGTTGCAGCCAATAACATGAGCATCATCATTAATATATAAAAAAAAGGAGAAAATAACCCCAAAAACTTCTTTCTTTGATTTCTCTCTACACCGACATTCAAACAAGGCAAGACCAGCACTATTCTTTTTATATATATATGAGCACTACACAATTATATAAGCCTTGTAACCCAATAACATTGGATTGAGTAGATCCAAAAGTTACAAAATGAACCAATATAGAGAAAAAAGACCATCGGACCTTTAACATCTTGAATCTCCCTTGTTGGCATTAACCTACATTGCTACCACAGGAAGAAGCAACACAAAGTGACGCACCTTACAGACTCATATGTTGATAAGAAATTGATGGTACGTTGAATGAAGCGTTGAACGTGACATCCCTCTCTTGGAGCGTGGCTATCATGCGCCAACATTACACCTTCAGTCCAACATTGTTTTTCCATTATTTCATCCCCTTCTAGGCCTCATTGTCCACCTTTAGAAAGGCTATTTAGAACTCTAAATATCTTTTGAATAAATATCTTTTTTTATTAATGATTTTGATATGTTTTGTGGTGAGATTTTTGGAAATTGAATAATTTTTATTGGAATGATATTTGTATTTGAATGATGTCGATGAAGTTCTTTAATCTTGCATCTTATTATATTGTTGAATTTGATGTGTTTTGTGATGAGATTTTGGGATTAAATGAATTTAGTTGAATCTAATTTTTTATATTGTTTCATTTCATGTTCTTGGTCATTTCATCATTATCCTTGGCATTGCAACATTTTGCTTTTTATTGTGTATGAACATTGATCCATTCAACAATATGTATTGACATAGTCTTTTGCTTCAAATAATATAAAATCAATGTTCATTCATGCATCTATGTTGGGTTTTGTATTTTGGTAATAAAATTTATTAAAGGTTTTGGCTCACATTAAAAGGCTTATTGGGTTGACATTCCAAGCTTTTTAAAAATCATTCTTTTTAAAAAAAATCATGTAAAAATATATTTTGCTATTCACCTTTTGTATTTAAGGTAAAAGGACTCAAAATGAGTCATTACCTTGGATATTAAAAGGAGTAGCCATTTCTTTTTATTTTAAATGAAAAACAAAGTCTTAGAAATGTCTAATTCCAATATTCAACAATCAATTGGGAGTCACATATGCAACTTAATAATTGATTATTCACTTGCTATGAAAGTACATACATGAATCATAGCACTAGTGTGTATAAATATTGATGACAGGTAACCAACAAAAAGCTTAAAAAGTGAATCCTAAAAGGGTTATTTGCCAAAATTTAGTCCTAAAGGACCTTCAAGTCATTAGATCCTATTCCAAGTAGATGAGCCCATGATGGTTATTGCTTGGGTAAGATTAGGGTATACAATCTTCATTCATTCACTAAATATTGCAAGTGAATCTTGGATATTATAGGATAGATGAACCTTAATAAGGCATTATTCATGAACCCTTCCTAGGATTTAGGTTGGGTTTAATGAGTCCAACGTAAACCCATTGGTTATTTATTGGCATGACTTAATAGACTATTGGTCACTTGTCATGATCAAGAGTCACTAGTTGTAGACATGTCAATTCATTAGGTGTTATCAAAATGGTAATAAATGGGAATGACAGATTACCAAGCCTTAAAATGGTTTAGGATTGACCCCACATATCCATTAAAGGTTTAACTCATAGCAGTAACTTATTATCACTCATATAGATGGATCAACAATAGATTAGGCATAACAAATTACAAGAAATAAAAGATAAAAGTAGCAATGCAACTTACCTCATGTATGATGTTTTAAGGTGATAATATCTTCCATTTAGCATAACTAATATCTTATCTTAGATATCTAGAACTAGTTAGGGTTCCTAGTGACAATAATACTAGGTGACAACTTCTCTTTCCATTTTTACCCTATTCTTAAATCAATATTTGTTTTTATAGGTTTGCCGAAATGTCGGGTGCGACAATCATTGTTGTCACTTTTGGTTTTAACCTCCCTATGATCACGTAATATCACACATTTTTTATTTTGACATTAAAAAGCTATGTGACATATTCCCAAACATCGAAAACATTTAACCTTAAGATTACAAGGTGTTAGAGTATCTGATTTACCTCTAATATCATTGAAGACTTCTTTATTGCCCTTAGGTGGTTCGGTTTTAACCCCCATATTTGACTTGGTTTGGGCAGCCCCCTCCTCATTCCTTTAATTTGGCCTCCATGTAAAAAAAAAAAAAAACCTACATTTTAAACTTGTCATGAATCACCATTTCTTTTAAGTTGTTATTTCTCCTTTGTAGCCATATACATCATGTAACTCCACAACATTTGTTATCTCATGGTTCAAACCATTTATGAATCTAGCTATGGTAACTTATCTACCCTCCCCTACATTCACCTAAATCATAACTACCTTCATCTTTTCATAGTAATCCTCTACACTTTTTGAACCTTGAGTTAGAGTTTGTATTTTCTTATCCAATTACCAATAAAAATGACTAAGAACAAATCTTTTATTTATGCTATCAAAATCCGCCCCCTTGGCCAAATAGAGCATGGTAAGAATCATAGGCATCTTCATATTCATTCTTATCAACAAACTCATCTACGGATGTGGTAGAATGTCTTTCAATCCTTTCGGTATTAGAAACCTTTTTGGATGACCCCTCTTACAAACTAGTAATTGTGGCCTTTTGTTTATCCATTTAAACCTTCACCTTGCCTAACATCACATTCCTCTTAAATTGTTGTTGTATGGCCTATAAAACATAAAAGGTGTTCTTCTTCTTCTTAGATGATGTTGCGTCTTTGGAAGAAATTGTCAAATCTGAAATTTTTATTAGTAAATAAAAAACAATTCTCACAAACTTATTTACGTGTTTACACTCAAGGATGTCACTTTACTTATGTTCCACTCAAAATCTAGCTTTTCACGATGATAGTCTCATATTTTTTACCTTTTACCTATCTTGATCGCCTATTGAGTTCTTTAAGGAACTAAACAAAAATAATAAAAAACTTCTACAACAACTACTACTATTATTATCGAGGGCTTAAACACTTAGTATAACAATTATGTTTAGATTTCTAAAACAATTTTTTTACTCAAAAAAATAGAAACCAAATCTTTTATTTATTGTTGAACATCATTAATAATAATTGGTTAGAGATTTTTTAAATAAGTGTTTTAGATGATTTCATATTCATTTATCTACTTTAAATGTTGTTGAATATCTTTACTCTTTTTATTTTACAATTATGTTTATGTAATTTAGCATATTTATTGAAAAAAATACACATGCAAAGTACAATACTAAGTCAATGAATTTCAAAAACAAATTATATTAATTGTCAAAGAAATTTCATATACTAAAAAAATATAAAAAATATTAAAATTATAGAACCACAATTAAAAAAAACTGCACACAAACATATAACATTTAATTTTAATTCAATGAACACAAAAAACTTAATTTAGCATGTTTATTATAGAAACAATGCATACACACAACAACAACAATAATTAAAAACAACATAATGCAAATAGTGCATAAAAGAAATCAATTAAACCATAAATAAAATTCAATTTAAAAAGATAAGACTTACCCTTGAATAGATTGAGAAGGGGGGTAGGTGGTGGCGAGAGAGAGACAATGGGTGATGAGAGTGAGTCGACAATGTGAGAAAGGGGTTGGGGGGCGGGTGTGAGAGAGAGAAGGGCGGTGATGTTTTTTTGGGACTTTTACAACAAAGATGGATAGAATGGGAACAAAAAGATTGGGTTATAACCTAGAATCACTGATATAATTTTTGTTGGAGATTCTGTTGGCATTTTAACAAGTCAACATATGTCAATAGAATCATCAATGTAAATTTAATTATTTTTTAATATTTTTAATTATGCCAATAATTATGTCGTTATTTCTTAAACCTACTGGAATGTTTTTGGTGAAATCATGTTTATCAGTAATTCCATCCATAATTCCTAAACCTATTGGGACTTTTCGATGAAATGGCACATCCATCAACGATTCTGTCGTTAATTCCTAGACGTAAGGGAATTTCATGATGAAATTGCACATTCATTGGCAATTCCATTGCTAATTCTCAAACCTAGAATTTGTTTGATAAAATTGCACCTCCATCGACAATTCCATTGTCATTTTTTATAATTTTTTGTTTCGGCTTGTTATAATCTCCTAGCCGACCTAAGTACGTTACAACAACAAGAAGCATTTTAAAGCCAATGATTGCCAATATTAAACACACAACCACAACAACTGTAAAAAATATAATGCGTTATAAAGTTGCAAAAAATTATGTTACACAATGATTGTTTTGCATCTAAATCAATACAATACCCTTTAATCATAATCCTTCCATTTATTTTCATCATCTTCTTTGGTGAATTCAAGCTAGTCGGTCTCATCATCTTCATATACTTTACATCCACTAGTACCAAATATATTATTTAAATCATCAACATGAACATAAGTATTCTAAGTGACATGAAAATCTAAATTTTCTAACTCAATACATGGAACAACTCAATATGGATCAACTAGCTCATCCATTTGAATACATTGTCTTTCTTAGTTGCTTCATTGTTACCATCTTCAAAACCTTCAACTACGACATCACTTCTAAGTTTGGTTTTCATAACAGATAATCAAACAAATCTTGATATGGACCTTGACATGACCAAAATATTGATGTTTTCTCCCAAGTATAGGAGTGTCGAAGTAATAAATAATCCGGCAAGACCAGGGTCGAACCACAGGGAGGTTAACTGTATAAACCACAAATAAAGAAATAGATAATAACAGAAAAGGAGTTAAAGAGAGCTTTGAGATGTGATATTGATATAAGGATTAAACAAGGATAAAATAATTGTCAAGGTTAGAGGATCCATTAATTGTATTTCAAACAAGTATAGTATAAACTCTTTTTATTACTCAACTGGAAACAACACATAAAAGAGGTTTCGATTGGATTATAAATTGTTAACATGATTACATTAGTTATCTTATTTGAATAATGCTAATACTTGTAAATGTTGTCATGTATTCAAGATTATAACTTATGTTAACAACAAATTAAGTTCCTTTCATAGCACAGGTGTCGGTTATACCATACAGTTGGGCTATGAAAGTGCCAAGTATTTGTTGTGCCAAGAGTTATACAACATAAATCTAGATTAATCATTTAACAATCAAAGTATTAAGAGTGAACAAGATAACAAATACAAAACATGTTAGTATCAAACATTAAAGTCCATGTTGAGTTTATACTATACTTATTCTTACACCATTAGTGTAACCTTTTCACCTTGACATAATAAACTTAGCTAAACATAATGAAGAAGAGAAACATAAATAAACAAGATAAGAACATAAATAAGATATAAGTTAACTAAGTAAAGGAAAGGAAAAACATAAACAAGCGATTAATATAAATAAAACTTAAACATTACAAAAATATAAAGAGAGTAAGAACATGATCTTGATCTGAAAACCAAGATGACTAAATGCATGGCAATGCCTCCTTTTATAGGCCAAAATTTGGAGCAATTGATTTGATGACTAATTGTTGAGTGGGTAACCACATCTTGACTTGATGACAGTCCTTATCTTCTTGTCTAAACAAAACGTCATTGCTAACATCAGAATTTGAACAAATTGTCTTCATGAAAGTTCTAGGAAATTGTCTCATCTTTCCAACCAAAATAATATAAGTGCATTTGGACTTCTAGAACTCGAGATATGGGCTAAAAACTTAACAATGTCTGGGCTGCATGACAGATTCTGACTTCTCCGTTGTTGCTAAGATTTGGACTTCCAAACAGCAGAATTGAGTCTTTCACTCCCATAAATGTTTTAGGCCTTTGTCTTAGCTTTCTAGCCATATAAACCAAATTGAAATTCAAGATCTACAGCTTCAGATATGACCTAATGATTGAACAGTGTTCTAGTTTGGACTAAACCAATATCTCTTTTATAAGCTTAACCCTCTCTTTGTCTTCTCAATTTCAGTAGTTAAACTCATCAATCAATCCTTTGATTTATGTGATAGGCCTGCATTTAAGATGAATATTTACCATAAATTAAAGGTATCTTATAGTATCAGATTTGTTATTATAAAACATGCTTTAGTTAAGGAGTTATTGATGCTTTAAGTACAAAATAATGATATAAAACCTTGATAAAAATACACTTTTAAGTACTAATAAGACCTCCTGATCATGAGATTAAGCAACCCCTAATAAAGTTTAAATACAACCTAGAAAGCTAAGAACCAGGTTTGATAGAATCTTTACCCAGAGTTAATCCTATACCTAAGAACCAAAGGTATTGGAATAAACTTGGATAGAGATAACCTTGTACCTAAGAACCCAAAGCATATGAATGATGTCATAAAGCTAGTTAATCTTTGATAAGTCAGATGTATGATCTTTATCCTTGTAAAGAAAGAATGTTTTTACCATAAACAATCAAAATGAAAAAAGTCACATTTTTATCACCAAAATGCTGAAATCTATATCTTCAAAAACATTAAATAGTCTCCTCTAAATAACCCTAATGGACTTGTTTTGGATTGCAAACTAATAGACCCAAACTAAGAATCAACTAAAAAAGTCTAAAAATAAATAAACCCCTGAACAATGTTTAATGGGCCAGAACAAACCCAATTTAAAAACAAATTGTTAAACATGGAAGAAATAAAATAGGATAATTAAAAAAAAAATCTTAATGCTAGAATCTCTCTATGTAGCTGAAATCTCCAAGCTCTCTAGAGTGGTGTTTTAGGCGAAACTTTCAGTTTAGGAATTCAACTAAGAAACTTTGTTTTGATTGCTAGAATTTCCTTCCTTATGTTGCCTCCTTTTATTCTCCTTGATGTGCTAGCAATACCTGCAAAATAACCCAAAAAAATACCCAAGAGAAAGATCCCCTTAGATACCACCACATCAAGTCCAAGTCCATGTGGGAGTTCGAATCCTTGCAAAGTATGAAGTCCAATTGTAAACCCCAGTCAAAAATAGATAAATCTAGGTTAAATATGGTAACTATTAATTGAAAAATGATAAATTATAGAGAAAATCTTATGAATTGGGATGAACATTTCCGGGAGATTAATTTAATATTTAGAGAAGCTAAAGTAATAAAATAGTATGCAAAATATTAGTTAACGATAAATCGTGAAAATTCCCTGACTAGGTAAAAGTAATAATTTGGAAGAAATTTTGTAAATTGGGTGATATTATGTGTAAAATAGAAAGAAATATAAAATAAATCAATGTATGACCCTTTGCGTGAGAAACGTCGAATTTCAGTATAATCCTCGCGCACAATCGCACTATTAGGACTGAAAGTGGTAAGAAAATTAGAGAAACATTTTATGATAATTATGAATAGAAATCTCCAAAGAATTAGTCTAAGACCCAAGATGATTTAAGTAAATTATATGGCATGCGAAATTTAGATTTTTTTGCGTGAAATCTCCAACTATCCAGTTTAATAATATTGAACGTATCTCCCAATCTGATTGTTGGACCGGGATGAAATTTTATGTGGGGTTTTAAGACATACTGTGTTACCTTGGTTTAAAATTTAGGGTTGATCGAAGTTCAGAAAGGTCTTGAAAATAAAGACATAGTGTCTGGTCAGTGTAATAAACTAAAATTTAGAGGGGATAAGTTGAGGTATAATAGAAATTGACTTATAAAATATAATGTAACTACGCTTGCTACTACTATTCACGTGAAACAACAACTAAAAGAGAGGAAGAGGCTTCTCTCTTGCCTCTTTTCAAAAATCATTTGAGAAATCTTTTCAAATTATGAGATTAAAGCTTGCTAATAGGTTTGTGAGGAGAGAAACATATTTAGGCTGAAATTAAGAAGCTTGGTTGGAGGCGAGGAACTTGAGGGACAAGTAAGGGTGATGAAGAGGAATAACAATTGAAGAAGACATTGGTAAGAACTCTTCAATTTGAACTAGAAATTATTGATAAAAGTGTTCTTCCTTAGTTTTCCTCTTTGATTTCATAGTTAGCAAAGGATAATTGAAAAATCCCCAATGTTGTGATTCTAGGGTTCTTGAAAATGTGTAGGAAATAAGAGTATCTTTGAACATGGAGTAATGATAATGGATGTTGTGATGCATGAAAAAACTTAGTGTGCTTGTCAAATTTATCTCTCATGTAATTAAAATTTTGACCGTCTTACTAGCCAACTTCTAGTCGAAATTATAACTGGAAAACAATGTAATTTGAAGTTTACGTCTCATAAAAGCTGTATATATATAACTTCAGATATGATAAAAACACCAAGTAAAGGTCTAGACCGACATAGTACTTAAGCCTTAAAACGATGTAATTTGGAGCTGGTTTCTTTATAAAAGTTATAGGCATGGATATTATTGATTCATCCATATTATTCGATAGTTTCACCCATATTTAACTAGTGTTTTGCCTATATTTTATATATAAAATGCCTTGATATTCTTTTTTTTATGTTTTGAACGCACTTTTGGATGAAAGATGCAAAAAGAAGTAAATTGGAGGTAATTGGCAGATTTGACCTTCAGTCGATGTTTTGTGCAAAGCGTGAGCTCTAGAGGTCGAAATGAAGTGATTCCAGTGGCCTTAAAAAGCTAACATCCATACCTTTCTAGACATCTAAGGCAAGAAAATAAAATAAGGAAGATCATGGAAATCGTAGCTATCAAAGTCAAATCTCGCAATCTGCCAGTGTTGACCTTCATCCATTCCAACTTGAATATCTGGAGCTACAGAAGTCCAATTTATGCAAACTCAATGTTTTTGGATTTCTAACTAAAATTCCTATAAACGCTCAAAATTTCAGCCAAAAAAGATGTCATATGAGGGAGATATGATTTTCCAAAGATGACAGCTGAATTCTGCTAGCAAATAAGTTTCGTGAAGGAACATATCCAAATTACATTTCGAAGTATCTAAACCAGCGTTCAAGTTTTTATTTCAACAATTTAGCTCCTCTAAGTCAAATCTTGAAGATTTAATGCAAGACTATTTCTTCTTTTTAGAAAAATAGTTATTATTAAAGTACTTAAATGTAAACTGTCAACTTAAGGGAGGACTATTTTGTAAAATAAGGACTAGGGTTTCTTAGCATATAAAAAGAAAGAGAGAAGGGAGAGAGAGCAGAAGGAGGCAGCAGCCAGCAGAGAATAAACACAAATTCTCTCCTCTATAAACCCTAAAATCATGTTCTCTTTAAATCTTTAGAAGTATTTGTTCTATAGTTATGCAAGGCTAAGCTCTTTTTTTGGTTGCAAGGACGCAAAGACCTTCGGATTTCAAGAACCGTGAGATTTATTCTTCCTTTTATTTTCAGTTTATGTTATGAATGATTATGATTATTTTCCTATGCATATTTTCTATAATTGTTGTTGATGATTGCTAGAGCGAACTCTAAGTTATTGTTGTGAACAATCTATTACTTAGTTTAATATCAAAACCAGAGTTGTGATATATGAACTTGTGAAGCAACTACGTTATTGAACTTAGGGAGAACATTTGAACAAAGTGACACAAGCGGCGGACAGCTTGTATGTTAATCTTGATGAAATTATCTAGTTCTTAAAGCTGCCCTTAAATTGAATCATTAGTGAGGACACTTTGATTGTTTGTTGGTTAAGATTAATTATATGGCGGATCCGTTAATTAATCAACATTAACAAAAGATAAAATTTCAGAACATAAACTACAATTTTTGTTTCAAGGATCAGTTCTAATTTTCGTTGGTGGATGTGTGCTTGCGACCAAGGTTTGTTTTCTTGATTAATTTCGGTTTCAATTGATTTTGTTTGCTAGTTTAATTTCTTCCATAGTTTAGATCATCACAAATCAAAACCCCCCCAATTGCATAACATATAGCATAAAAATATGAACTAAATCTTCCTCGTGGGATCGACCCCTTGTTTGCTCTATACTATCTTGTGTGTTGTGTTCAAGCTAGGGTAATTAATTTGTGCGACCACGACATCGCAACAATTATCTTTCAAATGAAACTAGTCTTGACTTATTTGAAGTTGTATAACTCCAAATATGATAAACACACTGAGTAAGGGACCAGATTGACATAGTACTAGACAAATTTCTTATGCAACTGTAATGAGTGAGTTTAGATATGTAGATGACAAACCTGGGTGTTGTGTCCTTCATAAAAGTTGTATCCCTATGTATAAGCTTTCCATAGAGACAAACCACACTAAAAAAAGAGTTATGAAACTTTTTTTAGAATTAAAACACCAAACAGTGTTCAGGGTTAGGTGGACTAAACTAGTTAGGACTAATCAAGCTCTAATCTTTACTTGGAATTTATTGTTGAATAAAGGTCTAACACTTGGAATGATGTAGTAAAAATTAATGAAATGAACACTTAATGTTAATACCGGTGTTTCGGTTTATAGAAATTTAGATGGGAGAATCCTTAATAATGCACATGTTGAACTTGATTGTGTTCTACTTGACAATATTGTGTTGAACTTGATGAGGTTATGGACAAGAATATGATCCTTGAACATATTTAATAGTACTTCATAATTGGGATGCGTAGAACACTTTACACCACGCGATAATGAATGGGAATTTGATGTTGCCACATGAAGAACACAAAAATCTGCTTGTTAGGGGAACAACATAGGCTTCGACCACCTTAAGAGAGGATAGCAAAGAAATACCCTCATAAAGACAATAATGAGTGATGGTTCCTCTTTAACAATGTTTGATGTCATGGAATAGAAACATTACATGTTTCTTTTCCTTCATAAACTTTGGAAGTGAATTTGGTTGTGATTTATGTCTAAAACTAGGTTAAAGTATGGTGATTAGGAGGAAAACTTGGTATTGACCATATGCATGAATTTAGGGTAAAGAAATGTCAAAATGACTTAGTTTTTCATTGATGATTTTTAGTGTTAGAATGACTTAGTTTTCGTTGATGATTTTCAGTGTCGGAATGCCTTTGTTTTTTGTTGGTGATTTTTGGTGTCAGAATGACTTAGTTTTGTTGATGATTTTTAGTGTCAGAATGATTTAGTTTTTACTAATGATTTTTAGTGTCAGAATGATTTAGTTTTTGCTAATGATCTTCAATGTCAGAATGACTCAGTTTTGTTGATAATTTTAGTGTCATAATGATAAAATTTCTGTAGATGACCTTCATTAAAATTAGGGACGAATGTCTTGTAGTATTATCATTATACAATTATACAAGTATATATGTTCTAGTATATGTGTGGAAATGGTCTTTGACATTACCTAAATAAAAATATACTGAGTAATGGTCATTTGTATATCAGGAGGTGCAATCAGGATCGAATCTTCTATCGGGCAAGGGCACATTATGGAAAGGGTAGGTAGGTAGTTTACACCTTTTAACTATTTATTATTAATTCCTTGAAATATTTATACATAATGTTGCTGCCTGATTTCAATTGATTAAAATTACTCATGAAACACAATGAATAATGATGTGATTAGCTTCAGCTAATGGTATCCATATTTGATAATCGAGAGTAATTGATGAGATTAGCTTCGACTAATGGTATCTATATTGGATAATCAAGATTAAATTATGTGATTAGTTTCGGCTAATAGTATTCATATTGGATAACCGAGAATGAATGATGAGATTAGCTTTAGCTAATGGTATCCATGTTGGGTAGTTGAGAATGAATGATAAGATTAGCTTTGGCTATTGACATCAATGTTGGAATGCTGGGAATGAGCATTGAAGATTAGCTTTGGCTAATAATATCCATGTTGGATAGCCGGGAGTAAAGGATGAGGTTAACTCCGGTTAATGGAGTCCATACTAGGATTACCAGTAATGAGTGTTATGAACCATCTTATTTAAAAGCATTTACTAATACGATGAAATAAAAAGTATGATGTGTGATTCACAATTGAAAAATAATGTTTAAAGAAACATATACAAAATTGATCATAGTTAGGAATGAATAATTATGCATGGGAGGATTCTATATGTACAAGGATTCCTAGACCATAATATATGTCATCAATTGTTTGTTGAACATAGCTCAAATAAAATAATACGATATAAGGTTGTATGAAGATGTGGAGTAAAATATTAAAGATAAACTCGGTAGGAAGATATTAATAGCCAAATTTGTTGGCAATCAAATGGATTTGCTAGAATTATTGGCATCTACATGGGGATGATCAGATTATACTTAGTGGCCATAGTATTGCCGACTAAGAATGAGATATGAATGATACTTAGTGGTCATATTGTCGATGACTAAGGATAAGAAAGGAATGATACTTAATGGCCACAATATCAGTGACTAAGGACAAGATATGAATTGATAGTTGATGATTAATTATCAATATCTATGAATACAACAACTTTTGATATTTAGTTGCCCAAAAGAATGATGACTAAGGAAGCAAAGTACTGTTTGGTTAATTTATGATGATGATGTAGGTTCTCCTTTCCCTATACTTCTATTTAAGTTGACAAGTCCTTTAAATTAAATCATGGGCAATAAAAGTTACTTCCTAGTTTTCTCTAATTAAAAAGAAATTCATATGGTTGTCTTTGTTCTGAATAGAGACTATTGTGTTGTTGTTTTCAATGAGTAGAAACCATGGTGTTGCTGTTTTCAAATAATGGAAACCATTGAAATTATCCTCGATTGTATAATAGAAACTATTGTATAAGAACATTAACCAATGCTTAAAAATATATATGACCAGGGGGGTTAATTGGCAACTTAAGATATAATATCGTTTGATGTACTACTAAGTCAAAGCAAATGTTAATGGGGTGATAATGTATAACAAATGATTGTGATACCTAGAAAATATAAAATATGGTAGTGTTACAAACAAATTATGTTAAGCGGTGATGATGACGAGTAAATATAAGATTAATATGTGTAGTTACTTCAAGGATTGTACCCAAGGAAATCGGTAACTAATGAAATGAAATATTCATTATTGAATAGGGAATGAAAAATCAAGAAAATGAGTTATGTGGTGGCGTTTAATCAGTAACCTTAGATTTAAATGCATTACGTAATTCATTGTAAAGACAATGTTGAAAGTGACAAATATGAACTTAGACACCATAGCAACTAGTGTGTAATTCATTATATATATATATATATATATGATGTAATTGATGCTAAAAGAATTTTGGATAAACATATTGTTCTCCTTCCTTATAAAAAACCACGTACATGTATTTTACGGCTAGATGTTAAATTTGTAATGTTATTTTAGTTGCAATGATGAGCACGAGTATTGTCATATTAGTTGAGGTATTATTGAACTTGAGTTGAATGCTTTGAGCATGATTGTTAAAAGTGATGATAGACATAATGATTCTTTTCCCTCATAAAAAAATCATGAGCATAAGTCTTCTTAACGACTAATACTCTTATAATGCTATATATATTGCAGGTCTATGTCACGAGGTGGACCAACACTCATTATGTCGTTTTACTATTTATAATTTTGTTAGGAACTTATTTTTATATACTATGAATACATAAAATTATGTTAATAACTTCACCTTGAAATGTACCAAATAGTATGATTGTATTTCTAGCATTTGGTTATTGCATCTCTTTTGTTGTGTGTGTGTATGTCTATCACATACATGTTTTAAGTAAATGAAAAATGGAAAGAATATAAAATGAATTGTGAGAAGCGATGTGAAAGAATCAAATGAAGAAACAATTGAATTGGTGGGTGTTCGAAGGCTACCGCGTGTATGTAATAGAGTTATTTGTTATTATATTCTTCAGGAGAGTAAGAAAGGAAATAAGGAAATGTATAAGTTATAGGGGAAACTCTACTGTAAATTTGGTAAATCAAAGAATTCATAATGAGATATATTATTAGACAAATTGTACAAAATAAAATAAAATTACCCCATTATACCAACTCCTCCCTCTGCAAAAGGAATCATCCTCGAATCTATAACATGAAGATCATCATCCCCTAAAGAAAACAAATCAGTTCAAGTCAAAAAATAACATCATCATCAAAGCCCATAAGAATTTTGTTAACAAAAAAGGTCTCCATAATATATAAGCTCTCCTTTTTAGCCATCTTCCTTGTCTTTAATTTAAGTTGCTCATCATATATGTGCTTAAGTGTCAAAAGGTACAAGAGTTATAGGCCTCTTATTCATCTCAAAAGAACATCTATTTGTCAACCTATCATATATAGCTCTCCTATCATACTGTCATGGTCTACCAAGAATCAAATGACTAGCTTTCATTGGCACAATATCAAATAACACCTTATCATAATATTTATCAATAGAAAAACCAACTAAAACCTGCTTATTCACTTTCACCTCACCACTATCGTTCAACTACTATAATTTATAAGGTATGAGATGTTTAGTAGGTGCAAGTTAAACTTTTCCACCAACTCAGTACTAGCTACTTTAGTACAACTACCATCATTTATAATTAAGCTACATATCTTATTCTAAACATGTCATCTCGTGTGGAATATGTTCTCCCTCTAATATTCCAAATCATCAACCGTTACATACATATCCAGTGCTCTTGTAAAAACCAAAACAAATAAATAGTATAGGCCGACCTATTTTAGGTAGAAATTATGAGGGAAAAACTGGCCTATTCTAGGTGGGAATTGTTGGGGGGGGGACTTGTCCTAAGATAACCCATAAAAGGGATAAGAATAAGGATGACAAACACCCAAACACCCCCTTCTCATTTAAAAGAGGTATAACTATAAGAGGAAAAAAAGATGATTTTTCCTTTCCCCAAAAATTGGTAACAGCGTTAGCTGTAGCAACCCACCCCTTCCTAAGAAGAAACCTAACCAAACCAACTTGCATGCCATTTCTCTTGAGTGTTTGAGTGAATGGAGAGTTAGAGAAAAGAGTGATAACCGAAAATATGAAAGAAGGAGCCTAGAGGGGCGACTGGAACAACAAGAGAAGAGGAAAATCACCAAACCTTCCCTAGAATTGTTTAAAATCATGAGGTAAGAGTAGTATCACTTCATTGGCTAGTTGTTACTTCATGATTACTAGCAAAGGAGAGGGAGAAAACTAAAAAAATGAAAGATTTAGGGTTCTTACACTTTAAGTCAAGATTAAACAATTAAATGAGAATATTTCAGTAGAATAAAGAATGAAAGGACACAAGTGCAAGCCTAAAAGAATATGAATGATTTTGAGTGCATAAACCTAAAGGAGGGCCGACCAAATTGAAAGGATGGATAACATATGAAATAAAGTGATGAAATGCATGAATTTTGGAGACATCAAACAAGCATTAGCTTCAGCGGGGGCTGTTTTCATGATCTGGGCAAAGCAATTACTACAAGTAGAAGGATTGGACTTACCAATACAGATTAAAGAATTGCTTGAAGAATTTAAAGATGTGTTTCCAGATGAATTACCTAAAGGGTTACCACCTATTCGCGGAATTGAGCATCAAATTGATTTGGTGCCGGGAGCTTCACTTCCTAACAGACCAGCATACAGATGTAATCCAGAGGAAGCAAAGGAGATTCAAAGGCAGGTTGGTGAGCTCTTAGAGAAGGGCTATGTGCGAGAATCACTTAGTCCATGTTCCGTACCTACTTTGCTTGTACCCAAGAAAGATGGTACCATGAGGATGTGTATGGACAGTCGCGCTATCAACAAAATAACAGTTAAGTATCGATTTCCTATACCCAGACTTGATGATTTGCTTGATGAGTTGCATGGCGCTGCATTGTTTTCTAAAGTCGATTTAATGAGTGGTTATCACCAAATTAGAATGAAAGAAGGAGATGAATGGAAAACA